>ENA-OQCN01000067-OQCN01000067.1-human-gut-metagenome-genome-assembly--contig:-NODE-67-length-43754-cov-3.085131_pt1 | contig 43754 bp, 52 predicted proteins | sample MGYA00242497_ERZ504576 | MGnify/ENA primary metagenome ERZ504576 (study PRJEB26092, sample SAMD00036296) | human gut metagenome | host: Homo sapiens | study: EMG produced TPA metagenomics assembly of...
ATACACCATTTGATTTTGCAGACTGCTCATGAGTCAATACTTTTCCGTGGGACTCATCCAGGTCAATAATAATCTGGCATCTGCATCGGATTGTTTTGGATGTTTTATTTTTTCGGATGACAGATTTAAATTCTTTTAATTCATCATCCGTAAGTTTGATTTTGTACTTTTTTGGTCTTGCCATAGGATATCACCGCCGTTTCTTTTATTGTACCATAAAACGGCAATAACAGCCAGAAATATTTAACTAAATATCAATATGTCAGTACACTAGTATAATTTTTGGTGTGCAGGAGGGTAAATTGGGTATTACTGGAATCAATTATTAAAAAAAGATATTGAGACGACTATGAGAAAATCTCTGTAAATTAGCTTCCTCTATGATAATGAAGGGTGAGAAGCTTATAAATCAGGCTTTTCACCCTCCCCTTGCACGGTAAAATGACTATTCTCAAAAATGATATTGAAAAAAAGTAACCTTAGTGCTGTTGAAAAATCACCATAATTCTAATGAATCTTCTGCATCTACCCATATCTGTATTGTTCCATCAAGATATAATTTTGCATATTCCAGCGGTTTATCAATGGCGAGTGCGTTTAATGCACAGTCTGATCCAGGTGTAGTCTTTAAATTCTTTTCAGCTTCCCAGCAGTCAATGCGAAGCATATAGCCGGCACTGGTATAAACATCAATACTGTTGCACTGTGGATTGTATTCTGCAAATATTGTTCTCATCGTATCCCATCTCCTTATGGTTCAATCGATCATTAATTGTAAAAATTAAGAAGCATTCCAATCAGTTCACCATGTCAGTTTTATTTTGTGTTATACTATTTTATATAATTTTTTTGCCTTGTATTTTCCCTTATCAGAGTTCGTAAACACTGGTGGGACGATATAACACAAGGGAAACAATAAGGGAAAGCTCACCTGTGATAAATTCAGTGTTTTCAAGGGTTTGCGGAGAATTTAACAACAAGATATAACAGTTATTAAATTTCTTAAAACAGGTGAAATCTCAATCGGAGTTTGTTACTCTTTTTGGAGGTGAATTGGTAATGATAAAATTAAAAATGTCTATTGAAGATATAAGTGAGTATCAGACAGGTATTTTACCAAAGAATGCTGTTAAAATAGAAACACCTCAGAGCATTGAAGAGATGATGAAAAAAGCGGCACCTATTGCAGCGGTATTATGTATTTTAATGTTTGTAACGATGCTGTGTAAAACAGTTATGAACAAGACAGTTGTTATTTCGCATGTATTTATTTTGATTGGTTTTTGCCTGGGGTATATTTGTTTGGTGATACACGAGTGGTTACATGGGATTGTCTATCCGAGAAACGCACTGGTTACGATAGGTAAAATAACGGGTAAGATATCATTTGTTGCATTAGCATCATATCCTCTGAAGCGAAGAAGGTTTATTGTAATGTGCCTATTACCATTTGTGCTTGGAATAATACCATTATTGATTTTTATTGTTAGTCCGGCAGAATATAGAGAACTAAATGGACTAATGTTTGGCATGTCATGTATGGGTATGGTTTCGCCATTTCCCGATGTATATAATGTTTTTATTGTCTTAAAAAATGCAAATAAAAAAGATGCAATAATGTTTTATAAAAACGATATGTATAAGGTATCGTAAATTCTAGTTTGACGAACTAGTAATATACAAAAAATAATATTAGAGTAGAATAGGCTCATAGATATGCTATAATAAAACTAATTAGCGGGACGGGTTTTGTTGGGAGGGATATTATGATTGGAAATATTATAGGGTTTGTTATATGGGCGATTGGTGGCGTTATTATCATTGGGCTTGGAATAAGCGCATATTTTTCAAGAAAAGTGGTTGGCTTTTGGGCAAACATAAAACCTATATCTATAAATGATATCGCGGGTTACAATCGTGCTGTTGGTAAGTTGTTTGTTATTTATGGAGTGATTTTGATTGCATTGGGATTGCCGCTGCTTTCAGGACAGAATTCTCCGTTTATTTTACTGTCAGTATTGGGCGTAATGATAGAAACAATAGTAATCATGGCAGTTTATAGTTTGTGCATTGAAAGGAAGTATAAAGAACAATAGAAAACTTCCAGTTTATTAGGATGATAAATTTTATTTTGAATAGGACAGGTGTTTATGAAAAAAAAGCTCGAGCGCAGTTTCTGTTATTGGAGGAGCCGATGGACCGACCTCCATTTTTTTTAAGAAAAATGCAAAACTTACTCTAAAACAGAAAATTCAAAGAGCAAAAAATAAAATTAAGCGGTTCTATGTGGATAAAACCCTTTCATGTGAAGTCATAGTTTGGATGAAGTAATAGAGTATATCGTAAATAGATATGGGTTTGCTGAAGTCGATAAGGATGCTGAAAAATTTCCAGAAGAATATCAGCAGATGAGAGCCTCTTTTATCATTCAATATGCTCCAGAATTATTAGGAGAATCTACTGCATGTCCTAAATTAAAGAGCGAATCGCCAAAAGATGTGGAGGCTTATATCAGGCAAAGCGAGGAGCGAATGCAGAGGGCAATTGGAAATCCCTTCGACAGAATTTGATATTGACTTTCATAAATTCAAAAAAGCATTTGATGATATCAATGATACCATGTATATTGTTATCGAAAAAAAAATATGCATATATTGGCGGTGGGGCTGGTGGAAATAAAAAGGTGGTTAAAAACTTTCAGAGTATCTATAAAGATGTACACAGATATTACGGTGTCACAAAAGAGGATAAAGTAAGCAAATCGGAACGATATAAGGATGTGGTTCGAACCTTGAGTCAGTAATACAGTTTTGCAATCATTCAAGATAATAGAAAAAATCTATAAAAAAGGAGCTGAGACACTGCTGATTTTAATCAGATAGTGCGACAGCCCCGAGACCGTTTCAAGTTTTGTGTAAACGCTAAAAACTGATATAAGATTTGTGAATAGTTACAAATGGGCAGAGCCGATTTTCCGGATTCTGCCCATATCTGCATTATACAGGAGTTTTTGGGCATGTCAATAAGACCTGCCCAAAACAAGCTGGTTTTACAGGTTGCGTCCGTTCAGACGCTCTTCAAATTTCTCTCATTGCTGCTTTTTGTGGCTGTCTTTTCTTCTTGCCATAAAAATAACCTCAAACTGAGTAATTTTATCTTACATCAGTTTGGAGGTTTACACAAACTTTGGGATGCTCCCTTTTAATTAGAATCCGGGAACGGACCATTTTTAAGGCAGCTTAGAATCCAGAAACATCTGGCACCGCCTGGTCTCTTCTTTACTTCTTCATCACACGCATCAGGTTCACCATCTCAATCGCACCCACAGCGCATTCATATCCCTTATTTCCCGCCTTGCTTCCGGCACGCTCGATTGCCTGTTCAATATTATCTGTCGTGAGAACGCCAAACATAACCGGAATTTTGCTCTGTAAGGAAACGCTTGCAATCCCTTTGGAAACTTCATTGCACACATAATCATAATGGCTCGTTGCCCCGCGTATCACTGCCCCAAGGCAGATCACTGCATCATACTTTCCACTTGCCGCCATCTTTTCTGCAATCACCGGAATCTCAAACGCTCCCGGCACCCATGCCAGATCAATCTGCTCCTCCGGTACATCATGGCGCTTCAACCCGTCAAGTGCACCCCCGATCAGCCTTGACACGATAAATTCATTAAACCTCGCTGCCACAATCCCAATCTTAATGTCCTCTGCTCCTGTTAATTTTCCCTCTAAAACGTTCATTTTTTTTATCTCCTTTTTTATAATGTTGATGTCAGGTTGACACCATAGATACTTAATATTATATTTATCCTCTTATTCAAAACGAAGCATATGCCCCATCTTTTCCTGTTTTGTCCGCAGATAAAACAGATCATACGGTGTCGCCTTCATCTGGATCGGCACGCGCTCTTTGATTTCCATGCCATAATCTTTCAACTGGTAAACTTTATCCGGGTTATTGGTCAGAAGCCGCAGTGTTTTTACGCCGAGATCTTTTAAGATCTGTGCTCCAATATAATACTCCCGCTCATCCCCCGCAAAACCGAGCGCAAGATTTGCCTCTAACGTATCCATTCCTTCCTCCTGCAATGTATAGGCACGCAGCTTATTTAAAAGTCCGATGCCTCTTCCCTCCTGCCGCATATAAAGCAGGATTCCGCGGCCTTCTTTTTCGATCTGTTCCATTGCCGCCGCAAGCTGTTCCCCACAGTCGCACCGAAGGGATCCGAATACATCTCCTGTCAGGCACTCGGAGTGTACACGGCACAGCACATCCTCTCCGTCTCCAATCTCACCTTTTACCAGCGCAACATGATGTTCCCCGTTTAAAATATTCTGATAGCCATACGCTTTAAATTCTCCATATTTTGTCGGGAGTTTTGCCACTGCTGCACGCTCCACAAGCCTGTCATATTTTTTGCGGTATTCAATGATGGCGGCAATCGTGATAAAACAGATATTCCATTCTTCTGCCAGTTCCATGAGTTCTGTTGTACGCATCATTGTTCCGTCCTCACGCATGATCTCACAGCATAAACCGCACTCTTTTAATCCGGCAAGACGCATCAGGTCAACGGTTGCTTCTGTATGACCGTCGCGTTCTAACACCCCATTCTTTTTTGCAAGCAGAGGAAACATGTGTCCCGGTCTGCGAAAGTCTTCCGGTTTTGCATCCTCACTGATGCAATGCCTTGCTGTCATACCGCGTTCCTCCGCTGAAATTCCAGTCGTTGTACCGGCATAATCGATCGATACGGTAAATGCAGTCTCATGGTTGTCCGTATTGTCAGTTACCATCTGCGGGAGTTTTAATTTTTCACAAATCTCCTTTGACATCGGCATACAGATCAATCCTTTTCCATATGTCGCCATAAAATTCAGATTTTCTGTCGTTGCAAACTCTGCCGCGCAGATAAAATCCCCTTCATTTTCACGATCTTCATCATCTGTCACAAGAATGATCTTTCCTCTTTTCAATTCTTCCAATGCCTGTTCCACTGTATCAAATTTCTTCATTGTACTTCTTCCTTTCCGTGCCAAAAACTGCATTTTGTTTTCTTATCAGAATCCATTAGAAAATAAAAATTCCCTCGTGATCTTACTCTCCGTTGTTTTTTCTTTCTCCCAGTTCAAAAATGTTCAATATACTTCCCGATACAGTCATTTTCCAGATTTACCGTATCTCCCGCCTTTTTGTATGCAAGAACTGTACACTGCGCCGTATGTGGGATGACAGACACCATAAAACTCGTCTGTGTCGTTTTTGCAACCGTAAGGCTGATCCCATCCACCGCGACAGAACCCTTTTCAACAATGTAGTGCATGATCTTCTCCGGTGCTTTCATGGAATAACAAATCGCGATTCGTCTGATTTGACCTCACAGATCGTTCCGGTTCCGTCAATATGTCCTGTCACGATATGACCGCCAAATCTGCCGTTCGCCGCCATCGCGCGCTCCAGATTCACCGGGCTGCCTGACGCTGCTTCTCCAATCGATGACCTCCGCAGCGTTTCGTGCATCACATCGGCGGTAAAATAGTTTTTTCCAAAAGATGTCACGGTAAGACAGATTCCGTTGACGGCAATGCTGTCACCAATTTTGATATCCTCCAATACTTTTTCTGCCTCTATTTTCAGTCTGGCAGAATTGCCTTTCCGGTCCGCTGTTATGATTCTTCCGACCTCTTCCACAATTCCTGTAAACAAATTTCCTCCCCTCCCTGCCTTTTTACAGTATGTTCAAACCTTATGTATCTATTTCCCTCTCATTTATTTTTCAGCTCCCCGGTGATCAGAATGTCCTCCCCCACCTGCTGTATCCTCTGATTGACCAGATGGTACGCATCATCGGGATGATCCACGCCCATTCCTGCAACCGGACTTTGGCATCTGCACCGCCAAACAGTTTCGGTGCCACATACGCATACACCTCATTGACGATTCCGGCTTCTAACGCCGACCAGTTCAGCATGGCACCGCCCTCAAGTAATACACTCTCGATCCCGTCTGCTCCAAGCTGCCGCATCAGTTCTTTTAAATCTACTTTTCCATCCGCACGCTCTGTCACTATGATCCGGCATGCATATTTCTGATATTCCCTGATCCTTGCTTCATCCTGACAGCAGGTTGCAATGATGGTCTTCTGCTCCTCTGCGGTCTGCACGATACGGCTCTTAAGCGGTATCCGCAGTGTCGTATCACAAACGATCCTGACCGGGTCTTTCGTTTGTGGCAAACGGCAGTTTAACATTGGATCATCCGCGATTACCGTGTCTACCCCAACCATGATTCCGGTCATTTCATGTCGCATGCGGTGTACCTGTTCTCTTGCCGCCTCCCCAGTGATCCATTTCGATTTTCCGGATGCCGACGCGATTTTTCCATCCAGTGTCATCGCATATTTCATCCTCACATATGGCAGTTTTGTCTGGATATAGTGAAAAAATACCCGATTTTGGTACTCACATTCCTCCTGTAAAACTCCTTCCGTCACCAGGATGCCCTGCTCCCTTAACTGCCGGATTCCGCCTCCCGCCACAAGCGGATTGATATCTTTCGCCCCGACAAACACATGGCTGATCCCGGCTTCTATGACCGCCTGTGTACACGGAGGCGTTTTCCCGTAATGGCAGCACGGTTCTAATGTCACATAAAGATCTGCTCCTGCCGGATCCTCTCCCCTGCTCCTGCAATCCGCCAGCGCTTCCCGCTCTGCGTGAAGTCCGCCAAATTTTTTATGATAGCCTTCCCCGATGATTCTGTCCTCTTTTACAAGAACCGCACCGACCACCGGATTTGTCTTTGTCCATCCTCTACCAAGCTCTGCAAGTTCCATTGCCCGGCGCATATATCTTTCCTGCTGCATGAATACATTCCCCTTTCTGCAAGATAGAATGAAAAAAAGCTCTGAACATGATCGTTCAGAGCTACTCACAACCGGATTTTCGGAATTTTTAAAATTACATATTTTAAATAACCGGGATACCAGACGAAACTTTTTTCTGTCTGTTTCTGATATCCACCAGGATAAATAATTTTTGCAACAAAAAGACTCTGAAATAAAACTATTTCAGAGCCATGTATGCATTATCTTACCAACCGTTTAAAACGATCCTTTAAATCCTGCTTATCCATATCTTCTTTCATCCAGACTATACTGTCGGCTTCGGAATTACACCGAATCATGCCTTACGGCTCGTGGCTATACCACCGGTAGGGAATCACACCCTGCCTGAAGATCATATTCTATTTTTATGTGTTTGAGTATAACACGCTTTCTTAAAATGTCAATACTTTTTTGCTGGTCAAATTTCTTATACTTTTGCACTTCCTCTTAAATCATATCTTTCGAACAGCCCGCAGATGTGGAATTTGCATTGAAAGATGAACCCCTGCCGGAGGATGAAACCTTTATGCTGGAAGATGCCCTGGAAATTCTGAATAAATATTTTGCCAGTCATACAAAGGGTTAGGCAGGCACGCAAACCGCTTCCGCAGATCCTGCTTATCAAAACATTCTTTCAAATACCAATCCTACTGGGTTCCCGCAAAAATCTGTACCCAGTAATATCGGTAAGTTGAATTTGCATCGTAATAATAACCAATACCAACCTTGTTATAACTGCTTCCCAGAATATTTGCACGATGTCCCGGAGAATTCATCCAGCCGTCCATAACCGATGCCGCATTTCCATAACCGGCTGCAATATTTTCTCCGGCAGCATAATATTTCACTTCATATTTCTTTTCCTGCAAAATAGAAAAACAGCTCTCCCCATTTGGTCTGGTATGTGAAAAACTTTTTCTAATTTCTTTTGCACGGACATCTGCCGCAGCATTTAGGGTATCATCCATTTTCAATGAAGAAAGCCCCTGTGCTTTCCTCTCTTTATTGATCAATTTTAAGACCTCTGCCTTTTCCTTATCTGCGATTGTCAGAACAGTTGGCACCTTGTTTTTCACTGTAACTTTGCAGGTGTATTTTTTCTTCCCAACCTTCGCTGTAATCGTCGCGTTTCCAGCTTTTTTTGCAGTCAGTTTTCCTTTTTTTGAAACACTGACCACAGTTTTCTTTGAAGATGACCATTTCACTTTTTTCTGATCCGGGCTTAATTTCAGCTGATATGTCTGTCCCTTTTTCAACGTCAGCTTTGTCTTATTAAGCTTTACGGCAGATGCCGCAAAAACCGGAACCGTCTGCACAACATCCATGGTAATGACACTTCCGCAAAATACCAGAAGAAATGCCAAAAACATTGCTGCTACTCTTTTCTTTGCGTTTTTCATAATTCGCTCTCCTTTTCTTTGCATATAACCTCCAAACTGAGTAATTTTATCTTACATCAGTTTGGAGGTTTACACAAACTTTAGGATACTCCCTTAATATATTAATACATTTTTCCCAGGTACACACAAAAAAAAGTTTTATTTCTTAACTGCAGATTTTAACTTTTTTCCCCTGTCCTGCCTTATTTAATACTTTTTTATACTGTTTCAATTTAGAATCTGGCACTTTTATTTTTGCATTTCCGCTTATATTTTTAAAAGCATTTTTCCCAACTGACTTTACTTTTTTTGAATTAATAAATACTTTAGTTAGTTTTTTGCAATTACAAAAAGCTTCCTCTCCTATTAACGTTACTCCTGCACCAATTGTTACTTGCTTTAAATTTTTACAAGAAGAAAATGCTCTTTTACCAATTTTTTTTAATTTATTAGGAAGTTTTATTTCTGTTAAACTTTTACATCCACTAAAAGCACTTTCCCCTATATTTACAACTGAATTTCCAAATTCTATCTTCTTTAAATTTTTACAATTTAAAAATGCATTATTTCCTATTTTATTAATATTTTTTCCTATTACAATTTCTTTTACACTATCTTTGCCTTTAAAAGCATCTTCTCCTACTGACGTAACTTTATATGTTTTTCCATCTATTTTTACTGTCGCTGGTATTTTTATTTTCGCATTTTTTTCTTTTGAGCCAACATATTCAACAGATAATTTTTTATTATCTGTATTTGTTATTTTATAAGTAACTTTTTTTTATTTCTATTTTTTCTTTTGTTAATACAACATTTTCTTGTAATTTTTTTCCACTAATAAGGTATGTAGAATTATGATCAATATCAAATTTGCACCAATGATCAGAACCATCTATTATATATTCCGGATTATCTGTTAATTCCAATTTATTATCTTTAAAATAATATAGATATAAATTTTGAGTCAATCCATACATATTATATATATAGTCCGATTTTAATTTTATGGTTGCTTTTCCAGGCAATTGACCATTAGAAATAAAATCTATTTTCAATACCTCTTTATCTCCACCATAGTTTTCACCTTTGTCAACAGATATATTAACTGCGCAGTCAATATTTTTTGTTTGGTTAACAATATCCCTCCCAGAAAAATACCATTCTACTCCATCTGCTACATGCACATTTATTGTTTTATCAGTACCTTTTATCGCATCAAATATATCTTTTGATATAACTGTATTACCTGTACCATCTACAAAAATTCTTGCTGTATTTCCATCCTGCATTTCACTAATCTTCTGAACTAAAAAAGGATTGGAACAAGCTAAATCTAAATCCGCTGATGTTGAATATACTTTTACCATTCCATCAACATAGCATACTGGAATATATTCGCCCTCCATTACCATTGGCTTCAAGTATATTTTATTTTCCTGTTCTCCATTGTCTTTTGGATCCAAATAATACCCCAATAAATTACCTCTGCCATCCTTTAATGTAATACCTGATACTTCATAAATTCCGGCTTTCATACTTGACGGTATCGATAGTTTTATCTCACACTTCTGTCCTGTATATAATGGTGTTCTTGTTAAATCTTTCTCACATCTAATATAATCACTTATTGATCCCTTTAGATGAAGGCTTACTTGAATATTTACTATTCCAGATTCATCTTCATTAAAATCTGACAATTCAATATTTACATACCCTGGCGCATATACCTCACTCTCTAAAATATTTACTTTTCCAACTTGTGGTTTATTTTCATCATAATCACTAGCATATATATTTTCTTTCATCATTATTATAGAAAATACAGCTATCACTATTAATATCCATCCTCGTAATTTTCTCATACCCATTTTTCTCCTTTTTTGACTTTACAACTTAATTAACAACACTCAATAATATCTATTCCATATTTTTCTTCACATTTTTCATAATTCGCTCTCCTTTTCTTTGCATATTGACTTTTGGTTATTTACTGCAACATATAAATAAGTCCAAACAGCCGGCTCCACAGTTACTTGTAATCGCTGCTGATGCCTCCTGCATGTAGATCTGATCAAATTTTTTATACTTTTGCACTTCCTCTAAAATCATATCTTTCGTCTCTTTCGAACAACCCGCAGATGTTATAAATAAGACTTTCTGATCAATCGGCGACCATCGCGCCATCTGCGCATGTATATATTTTTTATAAACATCCTGTGTATTTCCAAAAAAGATCGCTGCCGGTACAATTTTCTTTTTGTGCAATGCCAGAACCGGATGACACTGCAGCATCTCTGTCATTTTCCATACCTGCTTATTTAAAAGTCCACTGCGATAGAGCTGTTTTGAACTGTCTAAAATAAAGCTTGTCTGTATTTTAGGCTGTATTGCTTCCAGACTCTGTAATATTTCATCCAGATCCTTATTTTTCAGCACCATATTGGCTGCATGCATAACCATCAGGCCTGTACCGCTCGACAAATGACCGGAATCAAACACCTGCACATGGGAAAATCCGGCTGCCGCCTGGCTTGCATTCTCAAATCCCTTTCCGGATTCTGAAGCAATACTGATATGCAGTACCTGTTCCGCCTCCTCAAGCAGATTTCCAAAAAATGTCTCATATTCCCCGACTGTCGGTGCTTCCGACTTGGCATACTGATCTTTTTCAATATAAGACAGCAGACTGTCTGAATGGATTTCCACCATATCCTCGTAATGCCCATATTCCGTATTTACAAAATAATGCATGACCGGTATTCCAAGCTGCCGGATCACATCATTCGGCAGATCCACAACGTTGTCCGTGCTGACGATCAGCCTTTGCTTTTTCTTCTGGCCCAGAATACGGAATCCGTCCATCTCACTGACTTCATCCGGATCGATCATATATTCAATGCGCTCTTTTGGCAGATAACGGAGAAGCATTGCCTCAAAAAGGATTCCATTGATCGGTTTCGCAAGATAATCAGAAAATCCCATTTTACGATACTTTTCTTCTGCACCCGACATTGCATTGGCAGTCAGCGCAATAATCGGCGTTTTGCGGCAGAATCCACCCTGCTGGTTGCGCACCAGATCCATGGTTTTTTCACCATCCATCTCCGGCATCATGTGATCCATAAAAATCACATCGTAATTATTTTTTGCCGTCAGCTTCAGACATTCCATTCCACTATGCGCCAATGCAAGCTGGACTTTGGTTTCCCGAAGCAGTTTTTTAGCGACAAGCAGATTCATATCATTGTCATCCACAACAAGAACTTTTGCTTCCGGTGCTTCGAAACTCTTTTTATAGGAGGATCTCTGATGTCTTGATGAACTATTATAATTGAGATTTCCAAGCGGTGCTGCATTTACAATTTTCTGTGGTATCGTAACCGTAAATGTAGATCCCTTCTGATAAATACTGTCAACCGTGATCTGACCACCCATCAGATTTACGAGCTGGCTGCAGATTGAGAGTCCAAGTCCTGTTCCCTCGATTCCTTTCGTGCTTCCCTCATTCACACGTTTGAAACTGTCAAACAGGTATTTCATATCATCCTGACGGATTCCCATACCGGTATCGATCACAGCCATTTTTAAAAGGATTTCGTCCGCTCCCGTCTGCTCACTCTCCACAAACAGCGTGACGGATCCCTTTTGCGTATACTTGATCGCATTACTTAAAATATTGGTTAAAACCTGTTTGATCCTCATCTCGTCGCCATAAAGCATGGATGGCAGTTTTTCAGATACATTGACACAAAATTCCAGATTTTTCTCATGTGCACGGATCCAGGTCGTGTTTACAATTTCACTGAATAATTCTCCTGTCTCATAACGCGCCGGAACAACTTCCATTTTTCCCGCCTCAATTTTGGACAGGTCTAAAATATCATTGATCAGGGACAAAAGCATCTTACTTGCACTCTGGATATTATTGGCATTCTCAATAATATCGTCTGACAGATTCTCCTCCCGAAGTGTCATTTCATTTAATCCTATGATCGTATTGATCGGCGTACGGATTTCATGGCTCATATTTGCAAGGAAACGGCTCTGTGTATTCATTGCGGCAACTAACTCCGCCTGCTGCTTTTCATTTTCTTTTCTCTGATATTCAGAGAGTGTGATCTGGATAAACATAAACGCACAGGTCAGAAAGATGGTTATGACCGCACTCACGATAATATCCCCATAAACTACAGATTCCGATTCCATATAAGTGATCCGTTCCGGATGAACATATGCAGTGTAAAAACAATACGCATCCGCAATGATCGTTATAACAGTTCCCGCGACAAGACTTTCCCCCGCAGCAGGAAAAAAAGCGAGATGAAACCAAGAACAAACCAAAGCGGCATACCGCTTTTTAAGCCTCCGGAGCGCAGAAACGTAACTGGAAGAAAAATTCCATTCAGCCCTGACATCAGAATGAAAGAACAGAGATCATATTGCTGGAATTTCTTTCCTGCCCAGAAAAGCATGCCCATAAAAAGCGCCCCGGCAAATAATGCTGCGACATTTTTTATCTCCATTCCCTCGGCAAGCGTATAAACTCCCCCACTGCCATCGCGATCGTTCCAAGCAGCGACATAAAGCGGAATAACTGTGCATGAATTGAAATATCTTTCCGGATCAGTACCTGGATAATTCTGTCACTCAGCTTACTCATTGTCCGCACCTCCCCATTTTTTTAATGTTTCCGCAGCACTGATAAAATCAAACAGTTCAATCTGGGCTTCCATATCAGCGATCAACTGTGCATCCGAATCCGCCATCGAACTGCCCGTCTCATTTTTTATCATCTCTAACAGCTTCATTGCCTCTGCCTGGTCAAAATTGTCGATTGCTGCCGATAGTTTCTGCACTGGATTTTTTTCTTCCCCCACCGTCACATACTTAGACAGTCCATCAAGGATCGAACAATAGTCTGCGATCAGCTCCGTATGGTTTTGTATGATATAATTTTCGTCCCCATGCTCACATGCCTCCTGCATCCTCTTTGCCCTTTTTGAAAGCTCTTTTGCACCGATCGTAAGACTTTGTCCTTTCAGGGAATGTACATTGATCTTATAATTTTCCCAGTCTTTTTTATCATACAGCTCCTGTAATGTCTGGATCTGACTTCTTCCCTGTTCATAAAAACACTGCACGATCTCCATATAATCCGCTTCATTATTGTCAAAGTAGGAAAGCCCAAGCCGGCGGTCAATTCCTGCAGCCTCAAATTCTTTCCCTCCTTCTTTGAATTGTCCGGATAATCCACTGTTTTCTTCTGTCTTGCAGGTAACCTGTTCCTCTCCCGTATCTTTTTCAATAAACATGCTTAAATATTTGCGAAGGACACGTTCCATCGCAGATTTTTCAATCGGTTTCGCAACAAAATCATCGAATCCTTCCCTGATCAGCATCTCTCTGGCTCCGCCTATGGCGTTGGCTGTCAGTGCAATGATCGGTATTTTCCGTTCACGGAACCGCGGTAATTCATGAATCCTGTGCATACATTCCACGCCATCCATTTCCGGCATCATATGATCCATAAACACGAGATCATAGCTTCTGTCACTGATTTTATCAATTGCCTCACTACCGCTCAATGCCGTATCGATCGTGATGCCATAATGGCTTAACAGACTTGAAACAACTTTTAAATTCATGACACTGTCATCCACTGCAAGAATTTTGGCTCCTTTTACACGGAATCTGTCATGATGCCACCGTTCGTCGTATGCGTCCTGCTGAAGTTTTTCTCCATTCAAAATGGTTGCAACGAGAATACATGCATCGGGCGATAGATAAGCAGAACTTCCGGTCCGATTTTTTGCAGATCACAATCCCTGTTTGCCATGACAACAACTTTCATTTTTGCAGTCAGGCTGTCAAAATAACTTTGATCTATAAAATATTCGACATCCGCAACAAACAAAAACTGATAATTTTCATGATCGATGCGGTTTTTTAGTTCATGCATGGTCGAACAGCGCACGGCATCTACATGAAGCTGATCGACCATCCTCTGGATACATTCAAGATATCCGTCACGAAGCTGTCCGAAACGGTATCTCTCGAGATCCATATAAAAAATGATCTTTTTATCTCCGGCATCACGCACGGATACAAGCGGCATATCCGTCAGTACTCTCTGTGGAATGATAATAGAAACCGTCGTCCCTGCATCAGGAACACTCTCAATATGCATATGTCCATTCATTTTTGCAATCATTTTACGTGAGATTGCAAGACCTAAGCCAATGCCCCCCGCACGCCGGTCACGGGTCGTATCTACCTGATTGTATGTGTTTTCCAGTGCATCTATATTTTTTTCGCTCATCCCGATTCCGGTATCTTTCACCTTTACCATAAGATTGATGCCGTATGATTCCTTGCGGGCGCCGACAAACAAAATGACACCACCGGCATCTGTAAATTTGATCGCATTGTTGATGAGATTTAAGATAATGCGATATATTTTCTGACTGTCTCCAAGCAGGTTATTCGGAATATCCGCCTCACAATCCACAATGATCTCAAGATTCTTTTCTTTATTCCACACATGTGCCATGTTAACCACATCATTGATCACAGACGTAATGTTATATGGTTCTTCCACCAGCTCCATCGTGTCATTTTCAAGTTCTGAAAAATCCAGGATATCTGATACCAAAGACATCAGATTCCTGCCCGCAACTGTAATATCATACAGCTGTTCCTTTGTCGTATCATCCACTTTCGCATCCAGTAATTCTGATCCGATTCCGATGATAGAATTTAACGGTGTACGGATCTCATGCGAAATATTTGCCATAAAATCATCTTTTGCCTGTTTGGCATCCTCGAGTTCACGCATTGTCTCATTGAATTCCATATCATGCTGTATACGGTTTTTTAACTGTTTATTTTCCATGATCTCGAGAATAATGATCGCAAAAAACTGCATAAAAAATTCCATTTCCCGTATCGGATTATCATAACTTACTTTATCTAACAGGAATGTATCAAGACAAAACAAAAAGATCGTTGCTACCAACGAAATATAATTGATCTCGATCAGATCAAAAAGAGACAACATCACAACACTTGCTGCTACTGTTGCCATGGTAAGAGACGAACCGTCCGTGAATACCGTATATAAAATAATATTCATCCATATCATAACAGAACAAAATAACTTCGCCAGTCTGCTGTACCGTCCTGACAGCATCCGAAGTCCGATACTCGCCAAAAGCCCACAAATTATCACCGCAGCTACCCAGCTTGGCCATTTTAAATAAACTGCTGCCACTACCATATAAACAGTATATATGAAATAAAGTACATACGGGATCACTCCCGCCCTGTCCTTTTTGATTTCTCTTATCATAACGTCCCCTCTCATTCACTTATATCTGTAATTTCCCGCTGCAATTCCAGAAATATCTCTGTAAGGTTCGGATCAAACTGAGAGCCGCTATTTTCCTTTATAATTTCAAACACCTTAGATGCGGGACGGATTGCTTTCTTATAACACCGGTCCTGATATAATGCATCAAAAACATCAGCAAGTGCCATGATCCTTGCACATAACGGAATCTCCTCCCCGGATAATCCATCCGGATAGCCCGTACCGTCCCATCTTTCATGATGATATCGTGCTATTTTTCTGGCAATATCCACATATTCCTCATGTTCCACATTTCCGATGATCCGGTCAATGATCTCACACCCGGCTACCGTATGCTGTTTCATGACTTCAAACTCTTCGTCCGTCAGCCGTCCCGGTTTTAAAAGAATCGCATCTGGTGTTTTTATTTTTCCAATATCGTGAAGTACCGATGCCTTTACTGTATTGAGCTCATAATTATGATCAAGGATATCCGGATACATCCCCTTTTCCCTCAACGCTTTTGTCAGTATCTGTACATAATTCTGGGTATTTTTTACATGAAGTCCCGTACTGCCATCACGGCTCTCGATCAGGTTGGCGATACCGGTAATCACTTCATCCTGCATACGCGTCATTTCCGCAACCTGCGAGGCGACCATCTCTTCTAAATGATTCTGGTACTGTCTGTTCTCTAAAATTCGTTTCACACGGCTGACTAATACCTGGGAAACAAACGGCTTCCCGACAAAATCCATAGCCCCTGCCTCAAAACATTTTGTTTCTGTTTCAGCATCATTATCACCGGTCAGAAACACAACCGGTATCATAGATCCATTTTCAAGTTCCCGAATCTTTTTCAGTGTTTCAAATCCGTTCATTTCCGGCATATTTACATCCAAAAGGATCAGATCCGGTGTCACTTTTGAAAGAAGTGACAATGCCATTTTCCCAGATGTAGTCGCAGAAATACGAAATTCTTCCCCCAGAATCGTCTGTGCTCTTTTGAGATTGCCCGGATCATCATCTACCAGCAGGATCAGTTCTTTGTTACTTGTCTGCATACGTTTCTCCTTTGTAAAAATCTGAATTGCCCGACTCCTTTACACGTAGGAATGATCTACTTTGATAACCACGTAATAATTATTTCCAAGACGTTCCCTTACCTGTGATGTAATACGTGCCGCCAGCTCATCATCCTGTATCTGAAACTTATACGGTATCAGGACATCAAATATAATATTCGTATGTGTCGGTCCCGTTACAACGCGAAAATCATGCATATTGATCCGCTCATCAATTCCCTTGATAATAGATATTACCGCCGCTTTCATCTCGCTGACATGTTCATCCGATGTCACGATCGGATCCATATGTATCGTCGCATCACAGCCTAACTTTTCTTTTAATTCATTTTCAACATTATCAATAATATCATGGATCTCTAAGATATTGCCCTCCGCAGGTACTTCCGCATGCAGTGATACCATCTGTCTTCCCGGGCCATAATCGTGTACGATCAGGTCATGGATTCCACAGATCTCCTCATGTGCCATTACGATCTGATCGATCTTCTGCACAAATTCCTCCTCCGGCGGCTGCCCTAAAAGCGGATTTAAGGTATCTTTCGCAGCTCCGATGCCCGCAAACATGATAAATACACCAACTAATGCACCACAATAGCCATCCACATAGATTCCGGTAAAATGTCCGATCAAAGCTGCCATAAGTACCACTGCTGTTGCGCAGGTATCGCTCAGACTGTCGGTTGCCGTTGCCTTCATGGCAGCAGAATCAATTTTTTTTTGCAACCCCACTGTTATAAAGATACATATACAGTTTTACAAGAATCGAAATAATGAGGATCACAACCACCATTACGGAAAACTCTGTTTCTTCCGGATGAATGATCTTTATAATAGAATCCCTGATCAGTTCATACGCCATCAGAAGGATTGCTGCCGCAACGATCAGTCCCGATACATATTCGATCCGTCCGTGGCCAAACGGATGCTCCGAGTCCGGTTTTGCTCCTGCCAGCTTAAATCCGATCAGCGTAACAGCGGAAGATCCTGCATCTGACAGGTTGTTGAATGCATCCGCAGTCACAGCGATCGAATGGCTGATCGTTCCTGCAAAAAATTTGCCACAGAAAAGCAGAATATTTAAAAAGATTCCGACCATACCGCAGAGAATACCATACTCCTGTCTGATCTTTCCTTTATCCTCTTTTTCTTTAATAAAAAACTTTGAAAGAAATGTTATCATGTCTGATCCCCTGTGTCCGATCTCATACAATGCCTGTTTCCAAACACTTCCATTTAAAATCTATGCATTTTTGATTGCTATCTGATTTTTCCGATGTCCTGCAGCGGCCAGTAAATGACCTCTCCTTTACCGAGGATTTTATCGATACTTACATATTTGTTATCCCAGTAACGCGCGTCCCAGGAGTCATTCCGGTTATCCCCTAATACCAGATAACAGTCATCCGGTACTTCAAATAAATATGGTCCTGTTGCCACCGTCCATTCTTCCTTCAAATAATCTTCCTCCAGCGGCGTTTCACTTCCATCAATATAAATCTTTCCATCGTCAATGCGGACTTCCTCCCCCGGCAGTCCGATCACTCTTTTTACATAAAGTTCTTCCTCATCATCCGGATAATGGAAAATCACAACATCCCCGCGCTCCGGTGTATCCTTTAAAAATGCGAGACGATTTCCGATCAGGCGGTCCCCCGGCATGATCGTATTTTCCATGGAGCCTGTCGGCACATCTGCGTTGATGATCAGATAATTCTTGATCAGAAATGCTGCCCCGATCGCCAGGGCAAATGTAAGTACCCAGCTTAAAATCTCGCGCGATGCCGACGTACTTTTCTGTGCTTCCTCTTTTTCTGATCCATCCGGCTTATCTTTTTTATTTGATGTATCGGCCTTATCCCGTGTATTGGTTTTATTTTGTGTATCTTTTTTATTTTCATCTATATCCATCCCGATATCCTGTCTTTTCGCTTCCATCTGTGTCCTCACTTTATGCCATAATGATTTCTTTTATGTTAAAAGATTATAATGCATTAAATGTAATTTTAGCACACTTGCCACAAAATAAAAAGTGCCACACCATACGATGTGACACTTTTTTGCCTGTTTTTGTCTATGATTTATTTTTAAGGCTATTACCTGTTTTTCAGGCGATACGCTTTCTTTAGTCTGCGAATAATGCTGTGGAGTAATAACGGTCACCACTGTCCGGAAGAAGGGCAACGATTATTTTTCCTTTGTTTTCCGGGCGTTTTGCAAGCTCGATTGCAGCATATAAAGCTGCACCGGAGGAAATTCCGACTAATACACCCTCTGCTTTTGCAAGCTCTTTTCCGGTTGTAAATGCATCCTCGTTTGCTACTGGAAATACCTCATCATAAATCCTGGTATCTAATACCTCCGGAACAAATCCTGCACCGATTCCCTGGATCTTGTGAGGACCTGCTGTTCCTTTGGAAAGAACAGGAGAAGTCTCCGGCTCAACTGCAACAACTTTTACATCTTTGTTCTGTGATTTTAAGTACTGTCCGACGCCTGTAACTGTTCCGCCGGTACCAACACCTGCAACAAAGATATCTACCTTACCGTCTGTATCTGCCCAGATCTCCGGTCCTGTTGTCTCGAAATGGGCCTGTACGTTTGCCGGGTTGGTAAACTGGGATGGGATAAAGCTTCCCGGGATTTCTTTTGCAAGCTCTTCTGCTTTTGCGATCGCACCTTTCATTCCCTTTGCACCCTCTGTTAAAACGATCTCTGCACCGTATGCTTTTAAGATGTTACGACGCTCAACACTCATGGTCTCCGGCATTGTTAAGATGATACGGTATCCTTTTGCTGCTGCGATAGAAGCAAGACCGATACCTGTGTTTCCGGAAGTCGGCTCAATGATCACGGAACCTTCCTTTAAAAGACCTTTCTCCTCTGCATCTTTTACCATGTAATATGCAGCACGGTCTTTTACACTTCCTGATGTGTTAAAATACTCAAGTTTTATAAGAACTTTTGCCTCAAGTCCTTTGCTTTTCTCTAATTTTGTTACCTCTAATAAAGGTGTGTTTCCAATCAAATCTGTTGCACTCTGATAAACTTTTGCCATGATATTCCTCTCCTATTCTGAAATTTTTCATTTCTGAAGTCTGCAATGCTTTTTGCAGACTTCAAAGTAAAAATAAGGAACTTATTTCTACTTTACTGCCTTAAATGCTTCATCAAGATCCTCAATGATGTCCCTGATATTCTCTGTTCCGATGGAAAGACGGATCGTGTTCGGGTAGATTCCCTGCTCTGCCAGCTCTGCCTCATTTAACTGTGCATGTGTGGTAGAAGCCGGATGAATGACAAGTGATTTCACATCTGCCACGTTTGCAAGTAAGGAAAAGATCTCAAGATTATCAATAAAATCTTTTGCCTTCTGCTCATCCCCTTTGATCTCAAAGGTAAAGATTGAACCGCCGCCGTTCGGGAAGTATTTTTTGTATAATTCCTGCTGTTCTTTATCCTCTGTAACGGATGGGTGATGTACTTTTTCCACCTGTGGATGATTGTTTAAATACTCTACAACCTTTAATGCATTTTCCACATGACGTTCTACACGCAGGGACAATGTTTCAAGTCCCTGTAAAAACATAAATGCGTGGAACGGTGAAATCGTTGCTCCGGTGTCACGGAGTAAGATTGCACGGATTCTTGTGACAAATGCTGCAGGACCTGCTGCCTGTGAAAAACTGATTCCGTGATAGCTCGGGTTCGGTTCCGTGATGGCAGGGAACTTACCGGATGCCTCCCAGTCAAATTTTCCACTGTCGACGATGACACCGCCGATTGCGGTTCCATGTCCGCCAATGAATTTTGTTGCAGAATGAACAACAATGTCTGCGCCGTATTTGATCGGCTGAGCAGATACGGGGTTGCAAATGTATTGTCCACAACAAGTGGAATTTTATGCGCATGGGCGATCTTTGCGATTGCCTCAATGTCGCTGACATCTGAGTTTGGATTTCCAAATGTCTCTATGTAAAGAGCCTTGGTGTTGTCCTGGATCGCTTTTTCAAAATTTGAAACATCCAGCGGATCAACAAAAGTTGTTGTGATTCCATAGTCCGGAAGTGTATGCTCTAACAGGTTATAGGAACCACCATAAATATTATTTGCTGCAACGATATGATCGCCTGCATGTGCAAGGTTTTCGATCGTGTATGTGATCGCCGCTGCACCGGATGCAACTGCGAGTGCGGCAACACCGCCCTCTAATGCTGCAATTCTTTTTTCAAATACATCCTCGGTCGGATTGGTAAGTCTTCCGTAGATGTTGCCCGCATCTTTCAGGCCAAAACGGTCTGCTGCGTGCTGGCTGTTATGGAATACATAGGAAGAGGTTGCGTAGATCGGCACTGCTCTCGCATCTGTAACCGGATCTGCCTCCTCCTGTCCTACATGTAACTGCAATGTTTCAAAACCCAGATTTCTTTCGCTCAAATGTTTCTTGCCCATAGATCACTTCTCCTTCATTTGATATTTTTCTAGTATTCTTCTTCCTCTTCTTTTTCGCTGATATCATTTACCGGACGCTCTAGTCCTTCGATTTTGATACCGTTTTTCTCTGCATAATCCCAGAGTGCTGCATGGATTGCTTCCTCTGCTAACAGGGAACAGTGTACTTTTACCGGTGGAAGTCCGTCTAATGCTTCCATAACGGCTTTATTGGTAACTTCAAGTGCTTCCTGGATCGTTTTTCCTTTTACAAGTTCGGTTGCCATACTGCTGGTTGCAACGGCTGCACCGCATCCAAATGTCTTGAATTTTGCTTCCTGAATGATGCCGTTATCATCAATATCAAGATACATTCGCATGATATCGCCGCATTTTGCATTACCAACGGTACCTACACCGCTTGGATTTTCCATCTCTCCAACGTTTCTCGGATGATTAAAATGGTCCATTACTTTCTCACTGTACATATCTGATTTCTCCTTTTTATCTCTTTACGCTCAATTTTCAATCCTGATTACTGGTTCTGTTTTTTTACAAAATCCTCATATAATGGGGACATACCACGCAGACGCTCGATAATCTTCTTTAACTCGTCTACGGTATAGTCGATCTCTTCCATCGTGTTCTTCTCGGATAAAGTCAGACGCAGGGAACCGTGTGCGATCTCATGCGGCAGACCGATTGCAAGAAGTACATGGGACGGGTCTAAGGAACCTGAAGTACATGCAGATCCACTGGAACCGCAGATACCTGCCTGATCTAAGAGTATCAGCATGGACTCACCCTCGATAAAACGGAAGCAGAAGTTTGCATTGTTCGGCAGACGGTCTGTGCGGTGTCCGTTTAATCTGGTATAAGGGATCTCTTTTAATACACGCTCGATCAGGTGGTCTCTGAGTGCGATCTCTTTTGCACTGCGCTCTGCCATATTCTCTTTTGCAAGTTTTGCAGCTGTACCGATTCCGACGATACCCGGAACATTGTGTGTACCTGCACGGCGTTTTCTCTCCTGTGCACCGCCGTGGATGAAGGAACGGATTTTAACGCCTTTGCGGATATACATCACACCAATACCCTTTGGTCCGTTGATCTTGTGGCCGCTTGCGCTTAACATATCGATGTTCATCTCTTCCACGTCGATCGGAATATGTCCAAATGCCTGTACCGCATCTGTGTGGAATAATACGCCATGGTCATGTGCGATCTTACCGATCTCTTTGATTGGCTGGATTGTTCCGATCTCATTGTTTGCTGACATAATGGAAATTAAGATCGTATCCGGGCGGATCGCTTTTTCTAATTCCTCAAGGCTGATCTTTCCATCCTCATCAACATCCAGATAAGTTACCTCATAACCTTTCTGCTCTAAATATGCACAGGTGTGAAGAATCGCATGATGTTCGATCCTGCTTGTGATGATATGTTTTCCTTTGGACTCATATGCCTCTGCGGTTGCCTTTAATGCCCAGTTGTCTGACTCGCTGCCGCCGCCGGTAAAATAGATATCCTCGGTTCTTGCATTGATGAGTGCTGCGACATTTGCCCTTGCCTCATCGACAGCCTTTTTGCTCTCCCCTGCGAAAGAATAGATTGCAGAAGGGTTGCCGTAGTATTCTGTAAAATATGGAAGCATTGCATCTAATACTTCCGGATATACCTGTGTGGTTGCTGCATTATCTAAATAAATTAATTTTGCCATGATATCGTTCCTTTCTTTATCCTTATCTTATCCATTTTATATGCTGCTCATACTAGCGGAAAGTCCGTATATTCTGTGTGTATCCATCACCATTCTGTTTCATTTCCTAGTTTGTTGATATGATATAAGTATTATACATCATCAATTCCTATTGTCAAGATAGGAATTGTATTTTTTGTGCAAAAACAAGAACAATCCGTTTCCCTTTAAATCAAGTGACAACCCTCCTATATAATGCTATAATAAATCGTCAAACGCAACAAATATCTTAATATTCTGACAGATGATATTTTGCAGTAAATGTTTTACAAATAGAATTTAATGATGCCTCAAAATCGGGGGGCAGGAATGGAGACTATTATGAACCAGTTATTTTCACCGGAACTGATTCCGGATTATATGCACGCACACCCGGAGTACGGGGTAAAACGTATTTTGACCTACACAGTCTATCGCTTTTTATCCTTTGCAGGAAAAGAGGATGATACACTTGCCGCTTATATAAAAGAAACGTTATTTCCAATGGAAGATGCGCTCGACTTTTCCCTGATCAGCGATTATCTGGCTCTGGATCCTTATTTTTGTCCGGTACCGGAGGAGGGCAGTTTTGATGCCTTTTTCTTATATACCGCAATCAGCATCTTAGAGAATGCTTTTGACGAATTTGCATTAGGTGATGAGCTTGCCATCATTGACGACCTGATTCTGACAAAATATCCGATACTTGGCTCTGTTGCTTTAGACGATGCTGATATCCGTCTGGATGCGCTGATCGGCAGCGGTGCGGAGTTTTATGCCGTTTTATATCTGGCTCTGACGAGATATCCGTCAGCACTCGGTTCACTGCTTCCACAGTTTGGCACCGCTACCATGACAGTTACCAGTTCACCGGCGACGACACAGCACTTTACGATTTCATGGATGAATATTTTGAAACGAAAAACTGTATGCTGCAGCCATTTTTCGTGGAACTTTCCAACACGCTTGTTGACGCAACACTCGGTTATTACAAGACTGACCTTGAAACATTGCTCGCAGCCGAAGTTCCGGGACTTTTAAGTGGAACGGCTTCCCGTTTTGCCGTGCAGAAACGTTTCGGTGCGCTCGGACTCACCAGACTGCCGGACCACGATACCTGTCTGGCACTGTTATCCGAATCCTTCCGCTATGCAGCACTTTATGAGCTGCGCAGCAACCTCTTTGACTATCACCTTGAGGAAGACCGTCTTGTTACCGCGGACAACTGGAAAGATACCATCCGTTTTCACTTCGTGCAGTATCAGCACATTTATGAGCAGGCGCTTGACGGCTTTTACGCGGCTGTGCTTTCCAGAAAGCTGCTGCTCGCAGAGTTTTCGGAGGAATTAAAAAAACTGGGGTTCTAGCCCCCCAGTTTTTTACGAGAATATATATTCTGATTTATTCTTTTTCTTCCTCTTCCGGTTCCCGCAGGTCGCGTATCCTCACCTGCTCGATCCGTTTGCCGGACATCTCTGTCACTTCTATCTCAAGTTTAAATTCTCATCCGTATGAAAATCTCCGGCTTTCGGTATACATTCAAACAGTTCCATCACCCAGCCGCTGACGGTCTGCACATCAAATTCTGCCTCGCGGTCTAAACATTCAAACAGTTTTTCCACTTTTGTTTTTCCGGCAACCAGATATTCATTGTCGCTGATGCGCTCAATTTCTGTCTCGACCTTATCGTGCTCATCCCAGATCTCACCGACAAGTTCCTCTAAAATATCCTCAAGCGTAATGATTCCAGCCGTTCCGCCGTACTCATCCATCGCAACCGCAATGTGCAGTTTCTTCTGCTGAAGTTCCCGCAAAAGATCATCGATCTTTTTATTTTTCGGTGTAAAAATAACCGGTCGCACTGAGTCACGGATCGTCACATCCGAACGGTAAATAAAGTTGTAAAAATCTTTCTGATATAAAATACCAATGATCTGGTCAATATTTTCCTCATAGACCGGAAGTCTCGAATATCCGGTGTCCGCAAATATTTTGGCGATCTCATCTTTTGGCATATCCACCGGGATACCGACAATATCAATTCGCGGTGTGTAAATGTCCACTGCCTCCAGCTCATCAAACTCGATCGCGCTGCGGATCAGTACACGCTCATCTTCTCCGATACCGCCGCCTGCCTGTGCCTCATCCACAATGGTGAGCAGTTCTTCTTCTGTGATTCCCGGCTCCTCTTCTGACTTAAAGATGTGTGACAGCAGTTTTTTCCACTGTGCAAACACAAAATTAACCGGTGTCAGGATTTTTACCAGAACAGCAATGATCGGTGCGGAAAACAGTGCAAATTTGTCCGGTGATTCTTTTGCAATGCTTTTTGGTGAAATCTCACCAAAGATCAAAACCAGAACTGTCGTAACGATCGTTGAAACACTGGCCCCCTTCGCATCCCCAAGCATTTTTACAAACAGGATCGTTGCTAAGGAGGAAGATAAAATATTTACAATATTGTTTCCGATCAGGATCGTTGACAACAGGTTGTCGTACTTTTCTTCCAGTTCAAGCACCAGCGCCGCCCGTTTATTTCCTTTGTCTGCCATATTTTTCATGCGGATCCGGTTCAGCGACAAAAATGCGGTCTCCGTCGCCGAAAAATATGCTGACATGATCAAGCATATCGCAATAATGATAAAAAACAATGAGTCACTTCCCATAAAAAAATAATTCCTCTCTTTCCACGCAAAAAAGCATAGCTGCACCTGTTTGTCTCTCCAAACGGCAGTTATGCTTTCTCATATTTCAATATTGATCTTTTCATTTTGTTATTCTGATTCGGGTAAGGATCCGCGTCCCCGTCCGTACTGTCTAACATAGTACTCTCCATTTCTGCATGTGAACAATATTACCTCTCACATGATTTTCATATAAATTGTGCTATGGATGTATTATATCAAAACGCATTCTGCATAGCAAGGAATTTTTATCCATTTTCCGGTTCTGTACCCGCTAAAATACAAATAAAATTTGCTGTTGTCTTTGAATTATGATATACTGTTATCAATATATTTTAGGCGGGGCACATTTTCCCTGATGGGATTTCGTTTCCTGTCAGGTGATCACCATATAGACAGAAAAGAGGTATTTTTATGCAGGTAAACGAATCATCTGAGAACTATTTAGAGACCATCTTGGTACTGAGCAAACGTAACCCGGTCGTACGCTCCGTTGATATCGCCGAAGAGCTTGGTTTCAAAAAATCAAGTGTCAGCGTTGCAATGAAAAATTTACGCGAAAAAAATAATATTACCGTTACGAAAGAGGGATATATTTATCTGACCGATTCCGGCCGTGAAATTGCAGAAATGATCTATGAGCGTCACGAACTTTTAACAGACTGGCTGACACGCCTCGGTGTCGACCCGAAAATTGCAGCAGAAGATGCATGCCGTATGGAGCATGTCATCAGCAAAGAAAGTTTTGATGCGATCAAAAAACATATTAAATAACCTGATACATATACATCTATATATTAGTATATCATTTTCACAAACAACAATCTGTGCATATTTTAAACAGATCTGTTATCACAAAAACAAGAGGTGCTCACCGGAACAGATTTCCGGAAGCACCTCTTGTTTTTTATTTATACTGTCTGCGGAACTGTACCGGTGTCATCTCATACGCCTTTTTGAACAGGCGGTTAAAATGCTCCACGTTCTCATATCCCACACTCGCTGCAATCGACTCCACCGTCTGATTTGACTCTTTTAACAGTCTTCTCGCTTTTTTCATCCGCGCAGCCTTCACTGCATCCTGGAATGTCATACCGGATTTTTCCTTGATATATTTGGAAAGATACGGTTTGGAAAGTCCAAATTTTTCTGCCAGGACATCCATCGTCACATCCGCATAGTTATTCTGGATGTAATTCATGATCTCCATGATGCGTTCATCTCTGCCCTCAATGATGTTTTCGCTTTTTGCCATCTTATTTGCAGCAGAAACCAGTGCTGCGATGGAACTCTTGATGATATCCTCATCCACGCCGACGCCCCAGAAATGTCTGCCCTGACAGATGATCTCCACATAAGCCGCTGCTTTTGAGGAAGATCCCTCTGAGATTGCATGCTCCTGGTAGGTTGCCAGCTCATAGCTGATGCCAAAATACATCTTGATTGCGTTGCTGACCGCATCGAGGCGTCCGTTTCCGCTTGTCTCGATCACTCTGCGCTCACCGTTCTGCTCGATCGTCACACTTGCGGCAATGCCGTCTTTCTGCTCGAAATGGCACTCCGCCACATCAAATACATCTTTGATATTGACGTAATTCCCGGTAAATACCTGATAGATCATATCCGGTGTCAGCTCTTCGTGTCTGTGATCGGATACACCTTTGATCAGATAACCGACTTCCTCTTTCATCTTATCCGGCAGGGACATGCCAAAGTTCTGTTTTAATACGAAAGCAACTCCTCCCTTACCGGACTGGCTGTTGATTCGGATCACATCGGATTCGTACTCTCTTCCGACATCCTTCGGATCGATCGGCAGATACGGAACATCCCAGCGCCCGCCGCTCTTTCCTGCCTCTCTCCATGCCATGCCTTTTGAGATCGCATCCTGATGGGAACCGGAAAATGCAGTAAACACAAGATCTCCGGCATACGGAGTACGCTCATAAACTCTCATTCTGGTAAAACGCTCATATTTCTCACGGATTGCTGCAATGTTGGAGAAATCAAGTTTCGGATCTACGCCGTGGCATACCATATTCATTGCAAGTGTCACGATATCCACGTTTCCGGTACGCTCTCCATTTCCAAACAGAGTACCTTCCACACGGTCAGCTCCCGCTAATACACCAAACTCTGCATCGCTGATGCCGCATCCTCTGTCGTTGTGCGGATGTACGCTTAAGATCACGTTATCTCTGTATTTTAAATGTTTGTGAATATACTCGATCTGGCATGCAAATACATGCGGCATTGCAATCTGAACCGTAGTCGGAATGTTGATGATCGCTTTGTGTTCCTTATCCGGTTTCCACACATCCAGTACGGCGTTGCAGACTTCCACGGCATAGTCGACCTCTGTTCCAGGGAAGCTCTCCGGGCTGTACTCAAATGTAAAGTTTCCATCTGTCTGTGCTGCAAGATCTCTTAACAGAATCGCTCCATCCACTGCAAGTTTCTTTACTTCTTCCTTGCTCTTTTTAAAGACCTGCTCTCTCTGTGCAACAGAGGTGGAGTTGTAAAGATGGATCACTGCGTGCGGTGCGCCTTTGACTGCCTCAAATGTTTTTTTAATGATGTGCTCACGCGCCTGTGTTAAAACCTGAACGGTAACATCTTCCGGGATCATATTGCGCTCGATTAAGGCACGCATGAAATTGTACTCTGTCTCTGAAGCTGCCGGGAAACCAACCTCGATCTCCTTGAATCCAATGTCTACAAGCATCTGGAAAAATTCAATTTTTTCCTCTAAGCTCATCGGCTCGATCAGTGCCTGGTTGCCATCACGCAGATCCACGCTGCACCAGATCGGCGGCTTTTCGATCGCATCCTTCTTTACCCAGTCATATGTAACTTCCGGCGGCATAAAATATGCTTTTCCGTATTTTTCTGCAACATCAAAATTCATATTCATTCTCCTTATCCTGTTTTAACAATGATTCTATTTTCTGTGTGTCACTTTCTGTTTTCTGTCCGGAGAGCTTTTTGTATAAGAAAAAATGTCATAATAATTTCTCATGATACAAAAAATCTCTGTATGCAAAACCTGTGTGGTTTTGTCATACAGAGACGCAAAATTTTCTTCACGCGGTACCACTCTGTTTCATGAATGACCTGTATCGTCATGCATGCACTCATCCGGCACTATCATGCCTTTTCCCTCTTACGGCGGGCGATCCGTCCAAGCTACCCAGTATCATCTGCTCATTCATAATACATCCGATTCCTTCAGCCGGCAGCTCCAAGGCGAGTTCACAACTTCACTCTGACTGCCTCGCACCTTCCGGCAGTTCTCTGATTTCCATTCCGCTGTTACTATTCCTTTTCATTGCATTTCATTTTCTGTTCCACATAATAACATACCTTTTTCGAGTTCCGCAAGGTGTGATTTTATCAATTTTATTGATTTATTTTAATCTTCTATATTTTAAAACTGAAAATCTTTATAATCTTCCGGTGTAAAACGATGATAGATCAGATGGCAGCCCTCATCCGTGATGCAGTAACGGTAATCATCCGGCACCCCATCCTCAAAGTAAACCAGATAATCAAATTCCCCGTGTGTCGTCCGTTCTACATGTACATGATCTGAATATCTGTGAAACTGCTGTAAAAGCTCGTCTATCGTGCAGCCATGTTTTCCGATTGTTTCTATAAAACTGGCAATGAACTCACTTCCGTTCGTGTGTTCATGCACATAATCGACACCGCTCGGCGGAATTGCAATACAGAAACGTTCACCTTTATTTGAGATTTCCACCCCGCCAAGTGTCTGCACCGTCTTTTTTGAAAATTCTGCAAGCAGTTCTGACATCTCTTTTTCTGCTGCATCGGTATGGAAGAAACGGTTCAGCGAGGTAATCGGATAATATAACCGGATCAGTTCACTCCGGTAACCAAGTTTTATCTGTTCTTCCTGTATGACCTCGATGATATTTTTTTCAAGTCTCGTAAAATCCACTGCCTTTTCCATTTCTTTCTTCCTTATTATTTTACTCCCACTGTGTCAGACTGATAAATTCCGGCTTATTATTTTACTTCCACTGTGTCGGATCAATCCATTCCCACGCTTCTTATTTTCTCATAAAATTCAGATTACATACTCGCCGGCACGCTGTCTCTCGTAGTCCACTAAATCTGCGAGTGTGATACTGTCAACAACCTGATTGATCGCCTCGTTCATTTTTTTCCACACCAGAACTGTTGCACAGTCATTCATCTTATCACAGGTGTCTTCATCCTCGACGCATGCCACCGGTGCAAGGCTTCCCTCTGTCAGGCGTAATATCATTCCGACGGTATATTCTTCCGGTCTTTTTGTCAGAATGTATCCTCCCTGTGCACCACGAATGCTCTTTACATATTTTGCCTTATTTAAAACGGAAATAATCTGCTCTAAATATTTATCTGAAATTTCCTGGCGTCTCGCAATATCCTTTAAACTGATCGGCTCTCCGGTATTATTCAGTGCAAGATCCAGCATCAGGCGTAACGCATATCTTCCTTTTGTTGATATTCTCATATTTTCCTCATTTCTGCGCTGTTTTTCATATTTTAGGCTTGCGGATGCAGCGCAGCCGCAAACTTATGAATAAACGATTCTTTTATCATCGTATTAGAAGTATATCCGACTATTCATACCATGTCAATAGGAATTAAAGTATTCGTTAAAATATCTCTTTGCGCCACTGATATTTTGAGAGATCAACACATCCGTCTTTTACCTCTATGCCATCCGCTTCCAAAAGTCCGATCTGCCTGTTTTCGCCACCAAATGCAAAGGCCTCCGAAACTCTCCCCTCACGGTTTACTACCCGGTAACATGGGATTCCCTCCGGATCCGGATTTACATGCAGCGCATAGCCGACCACCCTGGCCCACCTTTTGTTGCCCGCAAGCGCTGCCACCTGTCCATAAGTGGCAACCGTACCGCGTGGAATCTGTTTTACAATGTCATATATTTTTTCGTAGGAATTTTTCTGTTCCATATTAGTCCTTATTCAGATTATAAAAACTCGTAATTTTATGATGTTGCGCTCATTATATCATGTGCAAAATCGGCACATGATCCAATTCGCCGTTCTCAATCATGCAGGCATGTTGACTCACTTGCGCTCATTATATCATGGATTACTTTTTTGCGCCATTCACCTTGCAATCATGTTAAGAACATGCTAAAATTTTAATTTGTGTTTTTATAAATTTTTAATACTTTTTATACTTAGGAAAGAATTGGAGTACAAAAGACCTATGAACGAACTAAGACCAAAACTATTTGACGTAATGAAGGGATACACAAAAGAGCAGCTCATCAAAGATATCCTTTCCGGTATCATTGTGGCGATCATTGCTCTTCCACTTTCTATCGCACTTGCGATCGCTTCCGGTGTCGGTCCGGTACAGGGACTCTACACTGCGATCGTTGCCGGATTTTTTATTTCCTTTTTCGGAGGAAGCCGTGTACAGATTGGCGGACCAACTGCCGCATTTGTTGTTATCATCTATGGCATCGTGACACTTACGGTACAGACGGACTGATTGTCGCAACAATCATGGCAGGTATCATTTTATGTATTATGGGCCTCTGCCATTTTGGTTCCCTGATTAAATATATTCCTTATACGATCACGACAGGTTTTACCTGTGGTATCGCAGTCACCCTGTTTGTCGGACAGATCAAAGATTTTCTTGGACTTGATATGGGTGCTGTTCCTTCTGAATTTATTGAAAAACTTGGCGCCTATGCTGCAAATATCACAACCATCAATCCGGTTACCGTCGCAATCGGTGCCGTTGCACTTGTGATTTTAATTCTGTGGCCGAAAGTAACTGACAAACTGCCGGGATCCCTGATCGCAATTATCGTGACAACTGCCATCGTTTATTTTGCTAAACTGCCGGTCAACACGATCGGAAGTGTTTACGGAGAACTTTCCTCCGAATTTCCGTCTTTCCACATGCCGGCATTCAGCTATAAACTGGTACAGGAACTGATCTCCCCGGCATTTACGATCGCGATTTTAGCCGGTATTGAATCCCTGCTTTCCGCAGTCGTATCTGATGGTATGATCGGTGACACCCACAAGTCAAATGCCGAACTGATCGGTCAGGGACTTGGAAATATTTTTTCCGGCCTGTTTGGCGGAATCCCTGCTACCGGAGCGATTGCCCGTACTGCTGCAAACGTAAGAAACGGCGGACGTACCCCGATCGCAGGTATCACACACTGTATCACTTTAAGCATTATTTTAGTTGTTTTAATGCCGCTTGCTTCCCTAATTCCTATGACAACATTAGCCGCAGTGCTTTTAGTCGTTGCATGGAACATGGCAGACTGGACTTCCTTTTTCCATCTGTGCAAAACTGCTCCAAAGAGTGATATGATCGTACTTGTTGCAACATTTTTCCTGACTGTATTTTTTGACCTTGTCGTTGCCATCGAAGTCGGTGTCGTACTTGCCGCACTTTTATTTATGAAACGTATGGCAGAAACTGCCGATGTCACTGCCTGGAAATATGCAGATGAGCCGGATGTGACCCCTGGCGAAGCCGAGAAAATGCGCGACATTCCACACTCAATCCGTGTATTTGAGATCAGTGGACCGCTGTTTTTCGCCGCAGCCGATGAAATTCTTACAATTACCAGTGACAAGTCAACCAAAGTCATCGTTATCCGTATGCGAAGTGTTCCGGCAATCGATGCGAGTGCAATGCGTTCCCTGCGTGACCTTGCTGCCCGTGCGAAGAAAAAACATATCACTTTGATCTTCTCACATGTCAACGAACAGCCGATGTCCGTTATGAAAAAAGATCACTTTATCGAGCTGATCGGGGAAGAACATTTCCTTCCGAATATTGTGGAAGCTCTCGATTATGCGGAAAATATGGTCGCAGATTCCGGTCATAAGGCTGCGAAATAACAGAATTTATTTATTCTTATGATGAAATATCGGATTAGGATGGCTGCACACTTCCTTTTACTGTGTCAGCCATTCTATCTCCGCGTCCTCTGTCGATGTTTCCATCTCTGCCTGACCTTCCCCTTCTTTTAAAACGATGCAGTTGTGATTGTCATCCACCTGAACCTGATAAAAATATTTCAAATCGTCGCTGACACCATTACTGTACTGATATTCCACAAAATACTGCGCTTGTGCCGGTGTTTCGGCAGGTTCGAAACCAAACGACGTCTCTTTGATCTCACAATCCGAATCATATTGATCTAAATACTCCTGAAAAATTGGATCTGTGTATCCTCTTGCAATCTCACTTCGATCATACAGCTCCTGCATCACGGCATCTTCCTCTATACCGGCGGATCCGCTATTTGCTCCACATCCTGCCAAAAACATTCCCATGATAAGCAGCAAACCTGTTATTTTACTCCTGCGCATCGTATGTATACCTCCCCTGCAGAGTCTCATACTCTGCATGCCCGGTGCTCCAGGTTCCTCCCTCCACCAGAAGAGACACTGCCTTGGCATCATAGGCGTCCAGATAAGTATTGACTACGCTTCCAACTGTCGCGTACTCTCCTGCCGTTCCCATCTGATTTACATATTCCTCAAATGTTTTCGACAGATCAAGCGTTATGGTATCCTCTTCCTGTTTAAAATCAAGCACTTTCACATCCGACGGAACCACACCGGCATCGATCAGCGCAGCCATGATATTTTCAGGCGTAAGCGCATCGAGCGATACCGTTTCTGTGTCAAAACCATCTGCATTTTCATTGCTTTTATATATGATAATATTATTGTCTTCTTTATCAGCATTTTCCCGCCTGCCACAGCCTGATGCTGTCATAAGAACTATCGCTGCTAAAATCAATGCCATTTTCCGTGTTACACTTGTTCGTTTCATATTTTGCCTCCTCTTTTCCATCATTTTTCCTTTCAATCACGATTCATTTTTACCTTTTGGTATATATGAAAATTTTGCTCGGAAAATACCCATAATTTTCCCTTAAATCCGCGTTTTTTGAGGATTTTTTTGTGATAATGGACATACACAGATAGTTTTTCATGCTATATGCCTTATACTCGCTTCGCTCGGCAGTCTTATTATATCTTATCTCATTTTGTTTTTGTTAAACCTTCGTCTAAATTAAGAAAATCTTCCATATTTCCAACCATAAAATACACGTTCTGCGAACACTCTATGATTAAGTGAAACAGCAGTCTTCACAGTTCATCCATATCTCCCCCGCAGATGCGCACCGATATCTCCGTCACATACTCCTCCACCGTCTCCGCCATCAGCTGATCCACCGTGTAAACTTCCAGGAACTCTTCCGCCAGTGTAATCTGATGTTCATCTGCATAAGCAAGAAGTTTCCGGTAAGCCTCCCCGATGTTTCTCCAGTGCCCTTTAAAATAAGTTGTCAGATATTTCCCCGCAGGCATAAAATGGCAGGACATGCCGCCCGGCTTATGTTTCATCAGCAATATTACGTTGCTGTAATTTGCATAGATCTGCCGTCTGACATCTTTTGCATACTGGATGTAACCAATCTCATAACAGATGCTTTTGCTGTTGTTCTCATAAAAATTGATCAGTTCCGCTGTGCGCTCCGCAAATTCTGATTCCGAAACGTCTAAAAATGCATCCATCAGATAATATCTGCCCGGTTTTTCACAGACAAATATTTCATCTTTTTCTTTCTCTAAATATGCCCTGATTTTTTTACTTTTTTCTTCCATCCACTGCCTGCGATCCTTTAACAGCCGGATTTTTTCTGCCAGAATCTGTTCCTCTTTTTCAAACAGCTCCAATAATTTTTCCGGAGTCCGGTCACTTAAAAAGGCCTGGATCTCTTTTAAAGACATACCAAGTTCCTTTAGCATAATGATCGCTTCGAGCACTTCGATCTGATGGATCGAATAATAACGGTACTCGTTATCAAGCACGATCTCCGGCGAAAACAAGCCGATCTTATCATAATGAAATAAAGTGTTTTTGGTGACGTGCATGAGCTTTGCAAGCTCACCAGTTGTCAGATATTGACTTTTGTCCACTTTTAATCTCCCCTCACGAAAAAAGTTCTTGACTATATGGTAACAATATAGTTTATGATAGCATTTGTGTCTCAAAACCGCAATTTTCATCTGCGCTGACACAACATTTAAAAATATTTCAAAGGAGGAACCCATTATGGCACAGTCCATTGGTCAGAAATTCACACCTGTCACTTTATTAAAATTCGCATTACCATCCATGGTCATGATGGTACTCATGTCCTGTTATACAATCACGGACGGGATTTTTATCTCGCGCTTTCTTGGAGATAATGCGCTGTCCGCAGTCAATATCGTCTATCCGGTCATCAATATCGTACTCGCCATCGGCGTCATGCTCGCAACCGGAGGAAGCGCCGTCGTCGCAAAGAAAATGGGCGAAGGGAAAGACGATGAAGCAAAAGATAACTTTTCCATGCTCGTGTTTACCGGTGTTGTGGCGAGTGTTGTCATCCTGATACTGACGATTTTATTTTTAGAACCAATCTGCCGCGCTCTCGGTGCAAATGATTCGTTACTTGCAAACTGCAAGGCATATCTTTTTACCGTTGTTTTATTTGCCCCGGCGTGCATGCTGCAGAGTCTGTTCCAGACGTTCTTCGTGACAGCGGGAAAACCACACATTGGCATGACGTTAGTCATCAGTGCCGGTATCGCAAATGCCGTGTTGGACTATGTATTTTTATCGCCTCTCGGCTTTGGCATTGAGGGTGCCGCCTTAGCTACCGGTATCGGTCAGCTCATCCCGCAGTCGTGGGACTCTTCTACTTTTTCTTTGTCAAGGGAGATCTTTATTTTACAAAATTTCATTTTCATGGAAGTGTCCTTTCCGCTGCAAGTTTTAACGGTGCATCCGAAATGGTGACAAACATTGCAAACGCCGTGATCACTTATGCATTCAATAAGATCATGCTGCGCCTTGCCGGCGAAAACGGTGTTGCCGCAATCACGATACTGCTTTATTCCCAATTTTTATTTAATGCGCTTTTTCTCGGATTTTCCATGGGTGTTGCACCTGTGATCAGTTACAATTACGGTGCAAAAAATACAGGCGGACTGAAAAGCGTCTGCAAAATCTGCAGACGCTTCGTGATCGTTTCTTCTATTATAATTACTATTTGCTGTAACCTGCTCTCCGAGCCGATCGTACTTTTGTTTGTCGGTGGAAAAACAGCGACTTATGACCTTGCCGTCAGCGGTTTTTCGGTATTCTGTGTGACCTTTTTGTTCAGCGGATATAACATTTTTTCATCCGCTCTCTTTACGGCACTCTCAGACGGAAAAACCTCAGCGGTCATATCCTTTACAAGAACCTTTGTTTTTATCCTGCTGTCACTCCTCACACTGCCAGCCATTTGGGGGGTGACCGGTGTGTGGCTTGCAATCCCGGTGGCAGAGTTTGTGACACTGTTTTTATCGATTTTTTTTCAGCGGCGCAAACGGACGGTTTATCATTACGCCTGAGCAGCCGCTTTCTTTCCAAGGTATGCCAGTACATCTTTTCTGGTCACGATCCCGATAAACACCTTTTTATCATCCACAACCGGAACAAAGTTCTGGTTCATTACCTTGTCAAACAGATTCTCCATGGATTCATCAATCTTTACCGCCTTATTATCCCTTCTACGCTCAATCGATGTGATCGGCATGTCCTCAAGCAGTTTCAGATCCGGGAAATTGCGGTCCTTTAAAAACCAGAGCAGATCTCCCTCTGTGATCGTACCAATATATTTTCCTTCCACACCAAGCAGCGGAATGGCTGTGTAACCGTGATGTTCCATTTTCTCAAGCACCTGACGCATGGTGTCCGTCTCTTCACATGTGCTACGTCCTCCTTCGGTGTCAGAAAAAATAAAATGTTCATATGTGTTGCCCCCATTTGTTTATTGATTTTGTGTATTTTGATTATACTACCATTTCGGGGGGTTGGACAACAAGGGAGTTATAACCTTACTATTTTCATTCCTCATCCACTAAAATCATTTCAAATATTTCATCACTTACCCTAAGTTCATGCATACTCTGGTTCTTCGCCAGATATGGTAACACCATTAATTTCTGTTGCACTTTTCCTTTATTATCAATTTCAAAATCATACTCAGAAAGTTTTGATTCCAGCAAGCCGCATAAAATTGTTGTGCAAACAATCTTGTTTTCACACCAGTCATATGTAAAAAGTTCATATCCCGAAATCCTACATTTACTGTCTTTATATCTTTCCTTTCCCGATATATGATTAGAAACTGTTTATCATTCAGTTTTTCTTCGTATTGCTTTACAGCTTCTATCATAATCTTTAAAGCTGCTTTCTTGTCATACTTTGCCATCCATACCCCATTAACTTGAAAAAGGCTGCCCTTTCGGACAACCTTTTCTCTTTTCTTTTAATGCTGATTTTCTGTTGTCTGCCAACCGTCCGCCTCTCCATGTGCGGCTTAACTGTGGAGTTTTTCTGTTGCTCCCCAACCTGCCAGCCTACGAACTGGCTAAAATGTCAGATTTTTAAGGTGTCAGCGCACCCAGACAGATTTATCTGTCTGGTACTATTATTATATGAACACCGTCTTTTTATGTCAAACAAAGCAAATTCTTTTCTGAAAATTTTGTGCATAATTACAACATCTGCACTAGCTACCCCTAATACAAATAAAACCCCCGTATACTACCGTTTCCAGCAATATACGGGGACATTTCTCAATCGTTATTTAACTGTAATCGGGACTTATCTGCTAATTGATTAGCAAACACCCTGAGCTAACATAGCATCTACAACCTTCTCAAATCCGGCAATATTTGCACCGGCAACATAGTCAGTCTGTCCACCAACAGTTGCATTGTATCTCTTTGCAGCGTCAGAAATGTTAGCGTAGATCGTCTCCATGATTCCTTTGAGTTTTCCATCAACTTCTTCGAATGTCCAGGAAAGTCTCTCGGAGTTCTGGCTCATCTCAAGTGCAGATGTAGCAACACCACCGGCATTGGCAGCTTTACCACCTACAAAGAGAACACCTTTCTCCTGTAAGTATTTGGTAGCTTCAAGAGTTGTAGGCATGTTAGCACCCTCTGTTACGGAAGTAACACCGTTTGCAACTAACATCTTAGCATCCTCAAGGTCTAACTCGTTCTGTGTAGCACATGGAAGAGCTAAATCTACTTTGTACTGCCATACACCGTGCTCACCATTCTGTTTTGCATGATACTCTGCAGATGATTTTGCAGCTGCGTACTCTGTCAGACGTGCACGTTTTACTTCTTTTACTTCTTTTAATAATGCAACATCGATTCCTTCCGGATCATAGATCCAGCCTGTAGAATCAGAACATGTTACAACTTTAACGCCTAACTGCTGTGCTTTCTCGATTGCGTAGATAGCAACGTTACCAGATCCGGAAACTGCGGCTGTCTTGCTTCAAGACTCATGCGTGATCTTTCCATAATGCGTTTGTCAGGTATAACAGACCATATCCGGTAGCCTGTGTACGGGCAAGAGATCCACCATAAGTAAGTCCTTTTCCTGTAAGACTCCCTCGAAGGAACCACGGATTCTCTTATACTGACCGAACATGAAACCGATCTCTCTTGCACCTGTTCCGATATCTCCGCAGGTACGTCAACATCTGCTCCGATGTATTTTGACAGCTCTGTCATAAAGCTCTGGCAGAATGCATGATCTCTCTGTCTGATTTGCCCTTAGGATCGAAATCAGAACCACCTTTACCACCACCGATTGGAAGTGTCGTAAGTGAGTTTTTGAAAATCTGCTCAAATCCTAAGAATTTGATGATACCAAGGTTTACAGACGGATGAAGTCTTAAGCCGCCCTTGTACGGTCCGATCGCATTGTTAAACTGTACACGGAATCCTCTGTTTACCTGTACCTGTCCATTGTCGTCTACCCATGGAACGCGGAACATGATCTGACGATCCGGCTCTGTAATTCTCTCTAAGATTGCATTCTTTCTGTATAACTCTTCATTTGCATCAATAACAGGTCTTAAGGAATCAAGAACCTCTGTTACTGCCTGTAAAAATTTCAGGCTGATCTGCATTTTTTTTCTTTACTACTTCGAGTACTTCATCAACGTATCCCATTTTACAATCTCTCCTTACTTAATTTAGTATATACTCCATACAATGTGCTTTACACTGCATGCTCCTAACGGTTCTCCCGCTGGTTTCGTTTTGACACACTTATTTTATTATAAAATGAATCCATGTGCAATATTTTTTCTTTATTTCACTAAATTATTAAAGTTTCAAAGTGTAACAAGCCATTTTTTGCAGGATTTCAGGTTCAATTATTCATTTTCCACAAATAATTTTATATCATCTAAGTATCGTTTTCTTGTCTATTTTTTTGTTATTACGGTTTTTACGTCACTGTAAGCGCCTTTTATATTCTTTCCACCGGATTTTTTATAGGAACAGATTCTGACATAATATTTTTTACCGGCTTTCAGCTTTCCAATCTTCTTCGATGTCGTCCTGTTACTTGAAACTGTTGTGCTTTTCACATTCTTCTCAAAACGTTTATCGGTAGAATATTGTATGATATAGCCGGTCGCCTTCTTATCCTGTTTCCACTTTAACGCAAAACTGCCCTTTGCAGTCGATTTCAGCGAACCCGTTTTTGCTTTTACCGGCTTTACCGTCAACGTGATCGTCTTTTCAGCCGCCTTATAATTACCACTTGCAGCTACACGGATCTTAATTTTTGTCTCTCCATAATTTTTAAGTGTAACTACACCTTTTTACTTACAGCGGCGATTTTTTCGTCCGCAACCTTATACGTCATCTTCCCTTTTCCATTCGTTTTCGCATTGATGGAATGTTGTGGTGCTGAAGGTTTTTGTGATGTTTTTCGCCGTGATCTTCGATTCTTTCTGCTTTTCATCTGACTCCGCTGAACTGTTTACAGAAAAGAATTTCACTGTATAAGATACTTTCTGGTCAAGTCCTGTAATTTTTACTTCAAATGTATCTCCCGGCTGATAACTCAGATTGTCCGGACGGAAAATAATGCATCCTTTCTGTCCATAATTACTGTTTTCCACGTTAAAATAGCCATCGGCTTTCTTTTCTGAAAAAGCCCATTTTTTCTGATCCGACTGCCTTATGAGAGTCACTTTTACAGCAGATTTGTCCACATCTTTCCCCATGCTGATGCTCCATGGATAACTGCTGCCAAAAAACTCTACCGGCATATTCTGGGCCGGCCATGCCACACCATAATAATCCGTCGGTTCATACCAGTTGTCAAATGCATACATCGCCGCATAAGTTCCATGTGATCCATATACCCAGCCAAATCCTGTTTTTTCCATCGGCGGATTTAAAATCCATCTTCTGTGTCCGACGCGGTCTATATTGTAATCATCACCATCATTCATCCATGCTTTTACCAGATGATACCCGAGTCCGCATTTCCAGCTTGCATAGGAAAGATTTCCGCTGGATGCACCGGACGCCCCCAGTTGATAAAGACTGTCGGCCATTCCTGCCGGTTTTGATGGAAAATGTGATAAGGTTCCATTTACTGAGTTAACCAAAGCTGCCGCCTGTTCCATTTTGGTATAAGAAGAATCAAGCCCCACTGCATCAATTCCTGCAATATAACGGATCGCATTCATGGTATTTAATGCTGATTTCTGACTGCTCTCACTGATCGTACCCGCCTGATACGGCTTTACATCCGATGCCTTCTTACTGTAGGTCGTCTCTGCGTCAATATTTACCTTTTTACTTTTCAGGTAATCCTTAATTTCCTTCTGGCTGTGATAATTGACATTGATCCCCGTACTGGTGGCTGCATAACAGTTGACGGAACCAATGCAGAATATAACGACTGCCAGCATCACTGCATTCTTTAATAATAATTTTTTCACCCGAATTCCCCCTTGTGATATTTTTTATTACTATAACACAGTCCGTTTTGATGAACAATCATCTGGCATTAAAAAATGCAGGCGCCCCATCTGTACCTGCATTTTAAACTTTTATTTTTTATAAAAACCGATAAATAATAATTGCGATTAATACACCAATAATGCTTGCGATCGTAATCTTGATACTGAGTCCGAATGTAATGACCAGGATTCCAAGATCCAGCACGATTGGATTTGCAAATCCAAATGTCTGCCCATAATTCAGCCAGCTTAAAAATGGCACTCCCGCTGCAAGGCTTCCGATAAAACCTCCAAGTACGATCCCTGCCAGCAATAGTAAAAACAATGCCCAGTTATTTTTTCCCGCGATTCCCTTACTCATACCGTTCCTCCGTCTTCTTTCGTAAACATCCTGTCACAGGCACTTTCTTCCGAAAAGTCTTGTCATCCCTTAAACTGCTAAGGAAATGTCATTGCAATGCCTGCGCCCATTTTAACATGAAAAAACGGATTCAACAATAACTGATTGTAAACCGTATCTAACCTTTTACCGCTCCCTGCGCCATGCCGTTCACCATATTTTTTACAAGAAAGAAATATAGGATAACGATTGGAACTGCAATAAAAACACTTCCGGCTGCGAATCTTGCAAACTCCGTTTCATCTAAGCTCATCAGTCCAACTGCAACGGTGTAAAGATCCTTTTCTTTCAGCAGAAGTTCGGTAAAATAAAATCGCTCCACGGCCATGTAAAAGATGGCAACGCCGTATATACAATGATCGGTTTTGATAATGGCAGATTAATCCTTGTAAACACCTGAAAATTTGTTGCACCGTCGATCCTTGCCGCCTCATCAATTGCTTTTGGGATCGTATCAAAAAAACCCTTCTGTGTCAGATACCCCATCGGTGCACCTGCAGCATAAATCAAGATTAAGCCCCACAAATGATTGATCAGGTTAAACTGCGTCATCAGAAGATAAACTGCGATCATTCCCATAAAAGATGGAAACATTCCAAGTACCATCGTGATTTTCATCATTGGTTTTCTGGCTGCAAATGTAAATCTTGACATTGTATATGCAGTTAAAATCACAAGAAATGTCCCTAATATACAGCTTCCCGCTGCCACAAAAAGTGTATTAAAAAACCATCTCGGATAGTTATAAAGTGTCGTATCAGTAAAAAGCTTCTGAAAACTTGCAAAACTATATTCTTTTGGGAAAAAACCGTTAAATGAATAAATGGTTCCCGATTTTGAAAACGATGCCAGGATCAGCCAGAGACACGGGAAAAAAACACAAATGCTACGGCGGTGAGAATCAGATATGTTATGCCTGTATCCATCATTCTGCCGAATTTCCACTTTTTACTCATTGAAATGTGTCCTCCTCTCAGGAAATAAAAAATACCAAAGTTATTGAAATTTCCGATAAACTGTCCAAGTAAAACCGGCATCGTGGAAAACAGCATAAAAGGCATTGTCAGTTTTTCGAACTGTTTCCATCTGCCTGCCCCGTCGATCTTTGCAGCTTCATATAAAGAAACATCCCTGTTAGAAAGATTTCCAGTTGCAAGTAACATGATGGATGGAACGCTGATCCAGCAATTCACAAAAAGTCCGATCAGCCTTGCACTCCATTTCGCATCCAAATCCAGAAATCCAATGGCACTTTTCCCACAGGCTGCAATAAGCTGGATTAACCGGCCCTCCAGAATGCTTTTCCTTTTACACAGTCTTTATCCAGTAATAATGCCAGACCAAGTCCGGCAAAATAATTCAATGCTGTTGAGGTGGTACAATATCCCCGCCATAATTTGTAAATGCGATCAGGATCATAAATACAATCGGTAAAATGTTAAATACACATACCCCCAGTACCGGCAGTGCCAGCACAAGTATGTAAAATTTCTTATCAAGGAGCTGTCCGATTTCCTCCCGGAAAGTCAACCGGTGTTTCCCCTGTTCCATACGTTTTTGCATGGAACATACATCTTTCAGATTTAACCGATACAGCATAATAAAAACGCCAAACACGATCCATGCAAAAATTCCCATTCTTTCGGTTTTACAAAAGCTAACTGCCAAATCCAACTTTTAAATCAATTCGTTTTGCTCATCTCTCTAGAAAATATAATTTATTTTTGAAAGGAACTTTTTATGGAAAGCAAATCACGGACATTAGTTTGTATATAGTACTTTTTATCAACATGTGTTAGACTACTGTTATACAAATTGATGCGTGAAGAGAGGTGCGGTTTATGTGGTTTTGGTGGTTTATGTTAATATGTGATCTGATAATTCCTATTGCTATGGTCATTTGTGGAAGAATGATGTGGAAACATTGTCCAAAACATATGAATAGTATGTCAGGCTACAGAACAACTCGCTCAATGAAAAATATGGATACATGGAAATTTGCGAATGACTACTGCGGAAGACTTTGGTGGAAAATTGGATGGATAATGATTATACCATCTGCTTTGATACATATTCCGTTATATCATAGTGATAAGAATACGATTGGATTTGCAGGGTTGATTCTTGTGACAATTCAATGCTTTATTATGATTGTATCAATTTATCCGACAGAGAAAGCTTTAAAAAAACATTTTAATGATGATGGAATACGTAGATAACTATAATTTGACGAGAAGGTGATTTACATGAAAAAGAGTATATCAAGGATTATCGGTTTGATCATGCTGATTATAGCCATTGTATTTATAATGTTTGCATTGAATCATCCAGAAATGAGTTTTCCATGGAACAATACTATTACATGGTTGATGTATGGTGTATATTTTCTTGTGACAGTAGTGTTGCTTATTGCACCTAAAATGAAGAAGTGAGAAATTCCAGTTGATATTTCACTTATTTTAGGAAATTTAATAACTGTTATAGTTGATTATCAAATTCCTCACAAACCCTTGAAAATACTAAGTTTGTAGCAAGTGAACTTTCCCTTACTCTTTCCCTTGTATTATATTCTCTCATTGGTTTTCATGAACTTTAATATGGGAAAAATTAAGGGAAAGAAAATTTCATAACACAGTATAACATATAACAATAACGACATGGTGAACTGATTGAAATGTTTTCGATATTTAACTCTATAACTGATTATTAAAAAAATGGAGATAAGATACGATGAGAACAATATTTGCAGAATACAATCCACACAGAAACAGCATTGATGTTTATACCAATGCCGGTATATGCTCCGCATTGACTGTTGGGAAGCTGAGAAGAACTTAAAAACCAACTCCTGAATCAGACTGCGCATTAAAT
>ENA-OQCN01000068-OQCN01000068.1-human-gut-metagenome-genome-assembly--contig:-NODE-68-length-43263-cov-2.994088_pt1 | contig 43263 bp, 36 predicted proteins | sample MGYA00242497_ERZ504576 | MGnify/ENA primary metagenome ERZ504576 (study PRJEB26092, sample SAMD00036296) | human gut metagenome | host: Homo sapiens | study: EMG produced TPA metagenomics assembly of...
AATACGTACCCTCTAGTAATAAAGACTTTGCATACTCAACACGATACTTGTTAAGGAGCTGCTTGAAATTGCATCCGAAGTAGTTGTTCACCGCATTACTCAGGTAGGTCGTATTCGTGCCGGATACAAAAAGATATTATTTTACTGATTATCAATATGATTACTCTATTGTCATGAACAGATATCCCATATTGTTATTTGAATCAATTCTAGATAAATTCAAATATCTCCTAGAATTTATATCTTGAATAAATACCTTTACATATCACCTAAAGAACTTACTAAATAAACCTTCCATTTCTTTCGTTTGTTTCATTTAAATTATTATTTTTGTAACCGCGGTTACAGTAACACAGATTACTAAAGCTTATGAAATTCTATAATAGAGAAAATGAACTGGCAGAGTTGAAAAGGATACAACGCCTGTCTTTTGAAGAAAATTCACGCCTCACAGTTATAACAGGAAGACGTAGAATAGGGAAAACCAGCCTTATAATGAAGGCTGTGGACGAAATGCCTACTGTATACCTATTTGTAGGCAGAAAGAATGAAGCTACTCTCTGTAGTGAGTTTATCCCCTCATTTCGGGCGCTTTGAATATCTTTGTACCAGCAGAGATACGGTCTTTCAGTTCATTATTTCAATATATGATGGAAATAGCGGGACAAAGGGCATTCAATCTGGTTATAGATGAATTTCAAGAGTTCTATAATATTAATAATTCCATTTATAGCGATATACAAAACATTTGGGATCGTTACAGAAAAGAGACCAAAATGAACCTGATTGTCTGTGGATCCATTTATTCTTTGATGAATAAGATCTTTCAAAATAATAAAGAGCCGTTATTTGGGCGTGCCGATAATATTATAAAGCTTTCACCCTTCAGCCTCCCTGTACTTAAAGAAATTATGTATGATTATTATCCAACATATACGAATGACGATTTGTTGGCATTGTATACATTTACCGGAGGTATACCCAAATATGTTGAATTGTTTTGTGACAATCGTATATTGAACATCAATGGAATGATCGACTTCATGGTCCGTGATAACTCCCCGTTTACAGATGAAGGAAAGAATCTTTTAATAGAAGAATTCGGCAAAAATTATGCGACCTATTTTTCTATTTTAAGTGCCATAGCAAATGGCAAAAATACACAGGCAGAAATAGAAGCGGCTTTAGGGAATAAAAGCATTGGCGGTTATTTGAGAAGACTGATTGAAGATTACAATATCATTGTACGCCAACGCCCTATTCTATCAAAGGAGGGAACACTGGCTATCCGATATGAAATACAGGATAACTTTATCAGTTTCTGGTTTAACTATTTTGATAAAAACCGCTCTCTCATTGAAATAAAGAATTATATGGCATTACGTTCCATTATCAAGGCTGACTATCCCACTTATTCCGGAAAAATGTTGGAGCGTTATTTTAAGCAGAAGTTTGCAGAAAGTTTCCTTTATAAAGATATAGGCTCTTGGTGGGAGTTAAAAGGCGATGCATATGAAATTGACATTGTAGCCCTATGCCTGGAAAAAGATAAGGCGGTTGCCGTAGAGATCAAACGCCAGAAAAAGAACTATAAACCGGATTTGCTGGAGAAGAAAGTGGAACACCTTAAACATAAGGTACTTCCACATTATGCGATAACAAAAATGTGTTTGTCCCTGGAGGACATGTAGTTTCCCTTGTAAAAAGGGACGGGGCTGTCCATGAGAAAGATACACTCTAAAGATACTCATTTTCTGCGACATACAGAAAACCTATGCTTTTTTAGGACACTCTACGAAGTGTCCTTATTAAATTGAATTAGCTTAATATTTTATTTAATAATTGGAACAGAACTCGGCTTTCAGGAGATGAATATTCTTTTTTACTGGTCAGATTTTCTAACAGAATATATTGTTTTAGTACATATAGATAATAGAAATCATGTAATGCTATTATAGTGGCATTGGTTAATGTGTTTTTAATGTGTTGGATGACAGTTGATTTTCCACAGTAATTGCTATTTTAATATCAACACATGTTTCATAAACAGGCCTCGCAATTGTTTTGCATATAATAAAATTGTTCGTTAGATGAATTCCTAAAAAGAAAGCGAAGAAAGAATTACTCCGTTGCCGGAAGCATCATTTGTATATTTTGCAAATATACCTTCTGTTTGGAGCAGCAAGAATTGTGATATAATTTATCTTGAGTATAGAAATACCGGGAGGATTATTGTTACATAGCCTGAAAGATATAAATCTTTCATACCAATCATAAATCAGGCTCAAAACATGGATGATCATCTGTTCATTCGCAGGTGGAAATGCTGAGATTATCTTCATTTTAAATGCCTCAGCGATAAAATCCGGTTGTTCCTTTTCTCCTTTCATCTATCGCTGAAACTCCCTGCCCATAGGCGTTCCGGCTATGAAGGGGCTCCTGTCATTGCTCTGTCAGCCTCCTTTCAGCCTGCTCTTTCACATTTTTTGTGAAGGAATAAAACGATACGGGCTGAAATGGAAGTGAGGGGAAATGGTTTCAGATTTAACCGGCTGATTTTCTGTGCATATTACATAAGATGACAGGATGAGGGGAAAAGGGAGCGTATCGGATTAGTGGGGGAGTAATACACGGAACAGACTAGGTCTGTAAGCTGAACAGGCTAAGTCTGTGCACTGAACAAGCTGGCGTGTTTTAAAAACGTATAGTTGTTTTTTAAAAGCCTGAAGATGTTTTCTTAAAAGTTGAAGACGTATTTTTTAAAGCTCAAGGTGTATTTTAAAAACATAAAGGCGTATTCAACAATAACATTAGTAACGTATAAGCCCAACATTAGTAACGTGTCAGCTCGCGTGTTAGTAACGTGTAAGCCCACACGTACATAAGCATCGGGTCACACATACGCAAGCATCGGCCTACACATACGTATGTATTGCGCCCTGTATCCATTGAATTTTGCCCCAAGTTCCATTAAATCTTGCACCAAGTTTCATCGAATCCTGCACCAAGATCTGCCATATTTCCGCCCCCTCTTGACAAACGCCTTTTTATGTTGTATATTTGTAGTTTGCCAAACTTAAAAAAGTAACTCATGAATGTATTCGCTACTCTCAAAACAGTCTTCTTCGGAAGCAAATTCCTGTCAAGCCCTGTTCCTATTGACGGAACACCGCGTCGTGATCTCGTATCCGCTCTCAACGGGCTGATGCCGCTTTGCCGGACTATACCCGGCGTGCGTCTGGCGCTGGATATCCGCGAGGGCCAAGTAGTTCTGGCATTGAACTGGACTCCGCGCACCGACGGGAATGCTCCCACGGGCAGTTACCACTACATCGTGTCGGACGAAGACGGAGTAAAAGAGATGGCCGACTCACAGGTTCTTCTCACTGAAAACGGTAAGGATAACCTGCCGGGGAGTATGGACGATTCTCGGACACATCCGACAGTCTCAACTGAAAAGACAGAGAAGGATTCCGCTCACTTGAAAAAAGATGTTCAGAAAAAAGCGGGACCAACCTCCCCAGAAGATACTGGCAAGAAGGCGAAATCACATACCCTGATGCAGGAAGTGACCGCTTTCCTCACCTCCCGCTACCGCTTCCGGTTCAATGTGCTTACTGAAGAAACTGAAGTGGCAAGTGTAGAAAACAACATTCCCGATACTCATCTGCGTTACGCCAAAGTGGACGAACGATGGATGAACTCACTAAGTCTGGAGGCTATTGAAACGGGCATAGACTGTTGGGACAGGGACATTCAACGCTTTGTGCGCTCACGCCGCATCAGTGAATACCATCCCTTTACTGCCTATTTTGAACAGCTTCCCGAATGGACGGCACGGACCGGGTGTCCGCGTTGGCACGCAGGTGTCCGACGACCCGGTATGGGTGAACGGTTTCCACCGTTGGATGCTGGGACTCTCTGCCCAATGGATGCAGCTCAATCCGGATAACAACCGCGCCAACAGTGTGGCTCCCCTGCTGGTGAGCAGTCGCCAGGGATTGGGGAAAAGTACGTTCTGCCGCCTGCTGATGCCCGATAGGCTGAAATCCTACTACACGGAAAGTTACGACCTAAGCTCCCCGGCATCCGCCGAAGCCAAGCTGGCTGCCTACGGATTAATCAACCTGGATGAATTCGACAAACTAGGTGCGTCCAAAATGCCTTTGCTGAAGAACCTGATGCAAGCTTCCGCACTGAATATCCGCAAGGCTTACAAACACAGCGCTTCATCGCTTCCCCGTATTGCCTCGTTCATCGGCACCAGCAACCGGAGGATTTGCTGGTAGACCGCACCGGCTCACGCCGCTTTCTTTGCGTCAGTCTGAAGCACGCCATAGACTGCACCACGTCCGTAGAGCATAAGCAATTGTACGCCCAGCTTAAAACAGAACTTCTATCCGGTGAACGAAGCTGGTTCAATAAAGAAGAGGAACAGACTATACAGCAACATAATGCCTTATTCTACAAGCATGTACCGAAGAAGAGGTGTTCCGCCTTTGCTTTCGCTTTGCTACAGAAGAGGACAATCCGCAGGAAGTGCTTAGCCTCTCCGCCACCCAACTGTTTGAACGCATGAAGCCGCCCATCCTTCGATCATGAGAGGGATGACCGCCTACAGCCTGAGCCGTATCCTGCCCCAGCTGGGCGAACGGGTACATACCACCAAGGGAAATGTATACCGGGTGGTAGAATGTTAACTTTCAATTAATTGAGAATTTATCTATGGAAATGGGATTCCCGGTATGGAAGTCGATTAGACGCATTCACACTCTCAAGCATATATTGTCAAGAAGTGTGAATGCCCTTTTCTAGTATATGAATGGGTCATCCGGCATCATAATGAGCGCTGCATACCAAACGTATTTTGTATTTCACCGTACTCCCCGCCTGTAAAAATTTGGATGAGGTTTTAAATCCGAATGCATATATGCTCCCGTTATGATCATATACATACCGTTTCTCAATATCCAATAACGGGTCTCCGTTTCTTAATCCCTCTATGGTTTCATTCAGTTCATCCAGTGATGATCCGCTGAACGTCTTATGCAATACTTTTGCCTCCTCTTCAGTCGGAAGATGCCATCCGTCTGCTTCCTCCTCCTGTATGATATTCCGCACATCGGAAGTGAATCCACTCCACTCATCCAGACTCATCAACAAAATATCCGCCCCTGTGGAACTTGCATTCTCTATGCCAGCTACAATACCGCCGTTCCAGATACCGCCAATTTCGGGTAGCCCGGAAAGATCCGGATTAATGGAAGGCGGCTCACTACCGCCATTACCTTCATCAGCACCGCCAAAATTGAATTTGATGTCTACCGGAGCCTTCCATTCACCTGATATCAAACTGCCCCCTACCGTGACATCACCCGAATAGCTACCCCCGATATTCAATGGCACGTTCGCTTCCGGCTTTCCTTTGAAAGTGTATCCAAACGTCTTTGTCTGACTATTATCTTCCAAGGTTATGGAAAAAACAGTCTGAGAGCCGCTCCCCGGAAAAATATAAAAAGGCTTTGCACTCCAAATTCCACCCGGCTCAGACTCACAAATAATTTCCGTACTCTTGTCTTTGCCGGAATACTCCCTTGTAAACGACAGGGAAGAATATAAAGGCGAAATCTGCAAACTCACCTTTTTAACGTTTGCCGGTATATCTTCCAAACTGATATTGACTAAAGATACAGCATAATAGAGGGTTACAGAAACAGATATATTTTTCTTATTGGCAATTGTCACAGTTGAAGTGCCCATCATTAGCGCGCGTGAGCTTCTGTTATTTTCTTTCATAACAATTACATCATCAAGGCTAGGATCTTTCGGAACGATATATTCTTCTCCCAAACCGGCTATTGCAACAATAGTATATCGGGCAGGAGGTAACTTCATTTCAATCTGGGCGTTATCTGTCATTTTCAGACTGGCAGAACAGCTGCCGTCCTCTGCAAACGCATAGATATAGGCCGGATAATTAATCTGGGATTCTCCGCTAGACCTGGCAGATATCTTTAAAGGAAGATTTGTTTGCGAGACTCCGTCTTCATCGTCTTCTTCATCATACATCGGGCGTTGGCAAGAAACAGCAGACAGTAGCAATAGAAACAGAAGCACCTTTAATTCGGTTAATCTATAATTCATAACATATTATTTGTTTGTGGGTTTATTTCTTCTCCATTTATAACTATATCCTCTTCTTCATTTCCCGGAGTCCAACCCGAAATACTTCCTCCCGTTATAATTACATTTCCGTCTTTTACTACAATATTGTATTTATGAATACATCCGGACAATAAGCCGGAGACAGGTCGTCTCGTCGTGTTATGTAATATTTGTTGTTACGGGTATATTCAATGGTGAGATTAACAGAATGGTTTTTCACGGCTTTCGGATCAATATTTCCGTCATTCTCGCCCCCGTTCAGGATAAAATAAAAAGAAATATCCTGATTGTTCATGGTGTGTGACGGAGTAATCTGGAAGGTTTCCTTGGGAGTTTCGCTGATGGTGATGCTGTTCGTTTCAAAGGAGTAGTATCCTTGGGTCGTCAACCCATTTCCTTCAAGTCTGATTTTGTCAATAACGGCCTGTGCCATATCTCCTTCACCCTTTATGTTTATCTTTAATAGTGACAAAACGTGCTTAAATGAATAATCGCCCGAAAAGGCCACATTGCCAAGGTCGGTATCGTAGGAAGCTTCCTGGATGCTACTAGAAAGTCATATTGGTCAATATTTTCCCAAGTCCCGTTCTGGCTGTCGAGAGAAGGCATTTTTATATTTTCCTTACTTTCGGCTTTGGAACCGGAGTGGGGATAATATGCGTAAAAGTATGTTCCTGGTTTTTATCTTTCCAAAAGACACTCTTTTCTGTAGTCCAGGAAGTTCCATCGAATATCCAGCGGACGGCACTGTCATTGTCCATAAAAACACCTATATCATCGGTTTTACTAAAACTAGCGATGGCATTTTCATGATCTTGCAAGTAGCGTGCTCCGGAAACTGTTTTCCCGATTCTTGCCATAATGGATACCGTGTACTCTTTTTCTTGTGATTGCTCTAGTTCCTCACTACCTTGGCAGGCAGAGAAGTACATGATCGTCAATAGCGATACATACAGTGATCTTTTCATTCTTTTATTTTATAATAGTGAGGGACAAAACATCAGCTTATCCGTTAAAATTAAAATGAGGACAAGTTGAATTGGTCGAGGATTAAAGCATGTCTGCTTATTGTCGGTAAGAAATTAAACTTGTGTTCGGCTGCGAAAATAATTCATTCTTAGCAAAAAGAAAAAACAAAATGATAAAAAGATGAAAATTAAATGTGTTATGCCGGCAACAGCATAAACATTCTTACCGGTATATTCCCATAAAAAATAGTGGAAGGCAATCTTTTGTTTAACGCTTTAGGCTGACTATGACTAAATCTTACCTGTAAATTATTTCCTTCCATTCTTCCACAGTACGTGTAAGGGAAGAAAAATTCACCCCGATACAGACTATTTTACGGTTATCGGTCAAATAAGATCGGGCATAGCCTTTCTCTGCTATTTGCTGTAAAGCCTCCTCTGCTGTTCCGTCCATCTTGAATTCGAAAATGTAAACATATTCGTCCATTTCCAATATGCAGTCCACTCGTCCGAAGCTCTGGCGATTCTCACAATGGATTGCACGGCAATAAACTCCTATCAAACGGAGAATCAGATAAAAAGTGTATTGGAAATGTTTCTCAGTCATATCCAATTCCTTCAAGGAAGCGTGAGAGTCATACGGGATGCTTGCAAGAAAGGCGGTCAGAGAATCACAAAAAGCTGAGGTGTTCCCTTGCTCAAGGCAAGTAACAGCATCGATAATCCAACTGTTGACCTCTCCACCTCCGGGTTTCAAATAATGTGCTGCCAATACGGACAAGAACCCTTTACGCACCTCATTATTGGGAAAATCGAGCAGATAAGTTCCCATACGTCTATTATATTCTTTAATAGTGAGATATCCGCTCTGATAAATCATGGGTAGAGGCTGTTCCACATCAGCCTTATAATCCACAAACAAAGAGGGAACATAATAACGTCCGGCAAGTTCGTTTATCTGCTCGCGGCTGTGTTGCAGCAGACGAACCAAATAGGTGGGAGTACCTGTAGAGAACCAGTAATCACGAATTGCCATACTGTCAAAAGCATTAAGAATGCTGAACGGATTGTAAATGTCGGTCATCCTCTCTCCAAAATGATATCCGTCATATTGCCGTCTGAGAAGTTCCTTCATTTCTTTCACTGTGTACTGATATTTAGCAGCCAACTGTATGGTGGGTTCTTCGAAAAATGCTTCCAGCTCATTCTGGGTGATACCGCACAAGGCTTCGTACCGTTCATCCATACTGATATCCTTAGGCTGGTTAAATCCACTGAAAACACTTACTTGGGAAAACTTTGTTACTCCGGTCAACAATACGAATCTCAAGTATTGATCGGCTCCTTTAAAGGTAGAATAAAAGGATTTCAATATTTCCCGGTTATGGTTCTCCAACAGAACTTGCTTTCCATAATCATCATAAAAACAAGCTTCCGTATCTAATACATCCAAAATAGGTTTGTCATATTCATCAATCAGAACCACCGCACGCCGCCCTGTCTGTTCATAAGCCCGGCGAAGTATTTCAATGAAACGGGTTCCTATGGTTGTATAATTGGGATTCTTGCCATAAATATCTTCCCAGTTCCCTAAATAGCCTTCAATGGTAGCCTCCAGAATTCCGGGTTGTGTATACAGTCCTCCATTAAAGTCTATACGGAAGATAGGATACTCATACCAGTCCTTTTCCAATCCGTCGATTTCCAGTCCGGCAAACAAATCTTTGCGTCCCTGGAAATAACAGGCAAGGGTACTTACCAGCAGGCTTTTGCCAAAACGGCGTGGACGGCTCAAGAAATAAGTCTTGCCTTGTGTTACCAAGTTGTAAATCAAACCGGTCTTATCCACATATACATAGCCATCTTCACGGATTTGGTCAAAACTCTGTATTCCAATAGGGTATTTCATATTTTGTTGCGGTTCTAGAATGAATGATAAAACAAAGATATTAGTAAATGACAAACAAAGCAAATAAAGGATTTGTTTTTTCTGCTTATGACAAGTTTTTCCGTTTCCTATTAATGGATAATCACCTGTTTCTGTCCATATATATTGGCATTCTGTCCTTTAAAGGATACTTTGAAAAGTATTTAGAATCTATCTATTCTGCAATAAGATATACTTCTTCTGAATTTGCTATATCATTGTTTATCAGTGTTATACATGTTCTCTAATGTGTATTAATATCTTTATACCATTGTAGTTTTGTATATTCTTCATTCAAGTCATTAAGTTCTCTCTGCATGATAAAAGTGGTCATACCTGAAAAGGCGGTGATAGGGAATGTTCCTTCTTCCGTAGCATAAAAAGGAGTATTTCTTTTGTAAACCACACATTGGCTGATACATTCTTGAAGTGCATTGTATGTATTTTCATCTGATAATGATTGATAATATTGAGCGAAATCAAAAAAATAGAATGGGGCTTTTAAAACTCCATCATAATTTTGAAGGTTACCGACCGGGAGAAAAGAGCCGGATGCTTCTGTATTGATCTGTCGTATCAAATTCGCTAAATTTGATAATCCGGCAGTTTTTATTATGCTAATGGTAGCAGAACGTTTATCGCCTTCCATCAAATTCCAATAATGAAAATAATTTTCTGCAAATCTTTGCAAATCAGCATTTTCTTCAAGCAGACAGGAAATACTGCCGGCATAGATAGGAGTAATCCCGGAGATACGTACTGGGCAGAGGAAGCATGATATATGCTGCTTTATTTCTTAATTCATAAGCCACCTCAATACCTGCCATATTACATGCTTCAAAGATTATGAATTCAAATAAATGGTCCGGGAGGGCCATGGCAAAATCTGTTATTTCCATTTCATTGTCATTATCGATGATGATAGACCGCGAGCCATTAACCAATGTATGTGGAGGAAGCCAGCCACTGCCATGGGAAAACACGATTAGACCGTAGCTTTTAGCAGGATAAAGCCGAGTTACGTCGTTTATAACTCGTTTAAGCACTTGGGGGAGGCTGAGTTTTCTTGGTCATAGGTATGTATGGTAATATAGCCTTTCTCACTTTTTCCATCAATTTCCATCAATCGTGGAGAGTCCTTAAATGGTGTATCCTGATACACTATTATATTTCCATCTGTCCCGTCTTCCCATCCATTTTTAATTTGAACAAGTTTGTCATAGGTTTCGGCATCAAGATTATTATCTCCTCCCAGATAAACCAATAGTGTCCGTGCAGGTAAAACAACAGGGGTGTCATTTTCTTTATGACAGCCACATACTAATAACAGAAAACAGACAGCATATATATACTTCATACACAATATAATTGGATAAACGATTATAAAAACTAAAAGAGGGGAACATTTTGCCCCCCTCTTTTTTTATAAACAATGAGCGTATTAATTACTTGTCATTGTGCTTCTTAACTTGGATTTGGATAGTTCCAACAGAATGTCCACGATCATTCTTCCAAGTATGGTCGCAGATACCGCCCCACTTGTGATTTACACAAACTTCTACATCAATAGTAAATGGTTGAGCAATATCTTCACCATTGTTGATCCATGTGATAGTCTGGTTAGCATTATCAAGTTTGATCTTCTTCATGTTTTCAGCATCCAGTTCACTTCCGTCAGCAAAGTATGCCTTAGAAACCTTGAAGTTAACAGTTGTATTAACATCGAATACATTACGGTCAACTACCAGTTTCTTTGACCAACCAGCTTGATCACCTGTCTGAACCAAAGTATTATTCTTAGCCATATCTTTGTGATCATAGATAACATGGTTGTTATTGAATTGTGCCTGAGCACCTTCAGACCACAGATAATCTGACAAGAAGAATGCATCCTTCAATGATACTGTATTTTCAGCTTCCTGATACTTGTCATACAAAGGACCTGCTTCGTAAGCGTGGAATACCATCGGAGTTACAAATGCAACTTCAAATTCATCGATAACCACTGTAGAACGTCCATTTTCAGGAGCAGGAGCACCAGTATAAGTAGTAGTATGATCTTTAGCCCAAGGAGTATTGTTTACCATATTGATAGTATCGCAAGAGAAGTTATTGTAATCTTCTTTAGCATACTTGTTATGAGCATTGGCTTCCTTGTTGCAAGTACCATACAATCCGTCAACATCTTCATTGAAGCTTACTACAGCACGCATTTTGATCTTCTTCAAATCCTTAGCGTCAGCAGCATTGATCCAAGCACGTCCTTCGTCTGTAGCCTCCAAAGCGATATACCACTTGTTGTCTTTACCTTGATACAAACGGATGCCGGAATTGTGACCGTCACCTATCTTAGATGCGTTATTATGCTGGTCAACCAATTCGAATGACAAGGTAGCTCTAGCCCAATCCTTATCATGAGTCTGACCCTTATAAGGATTATAGTTGATCAAATCGAATTCGTCATTCAATGCTGCAACCATTTCATAAGTTTTAGGATCATCAAAGTTATCGTATCTACCGTGAGCAATGAAGTAAGAATCATCTACCAGTTCAACTTAGTCTTTTCAGGAGCAACTACATCCGGATACTTCACATTGATAGTATAAGTAACATGGATGTCAGATAATCCCTTATGATCAGCATTTGGCTTGTATGTACCTTAACAGTGTAAACGTCGTGATCGTCATGACGAGAGAATGCTGTATTCTTCACTGTAACGAACAACTGATTGTATTCTTCAGGTTTAAAGTTCGGATCTAATGAATAGTCTGCATTATCTTTTCCATCCCATGCATATACAGCGTGTTGTTTAGCCTCATCTGCTGTTGCAAATTCAGGAACGAAATCATAAGTCTTACGGAATTCGTCTTTACTCAACTGTACATCTTTATGGTTGAATATCTTATCCATATCCATGTCAAGAACTTGATTGATATGTTTCAGAGTAACATCTTTTGTTTCTGTAATATTAATTTCAGGAACAACTGTCTTGCGTACAATGTGAATCTTGATGATTGCTGTTTTAACTACATTACCATTGTCTTCACCCGGTGCTACCAGTTTCACACGAACAATAGGAGTTCTGTCTATAGCAGCTGTGTGACTGGCATCAGTTTCTGCACCCCAAATCGGTCCGGAGTTTGTTTTACTGTAGCAACACCATCTTTGGTAACATCCAAATAACGTTTTGTCTGGTTAACGCCATCATAATAGAAGTCAACCGGTTCAAACACCAATGAATAGTCATCAAAACCATTCTCCATCAAAGGATACTGAGCGTCTTGGGCTCTACCCATACGTTTGTCAAAGAATGAAGTTACGATGTCCTTCAAATTTTTTGAATGTCCATCACCTGTATAGTTCAATTCTACAACAATACGTTCTGCATCATCTTTAGATTCAGCATCTCCTTTATATAACTGGTTTTCAGCATTGGCTTCGAACTTAGCTTTATCTGCTTGATAAGCCTTCAATTTAGCCTCTTCAGTACCGGTCGGATTCAAGGTGTTAAGATAATATTCATCTTTGATGAATTCTCTATAATTTACCTTGTTAGGAGCAATTGCATTTTTAATCTGAGCAGGAGCGTTAGTTTGGTCAAATGCATCAGCTACTTTAACCAAATGTACGTTTTTCTGCAAAATTACTTCATGCTTGGCGGGAACAAAATCAGAATGAACGATTTGGTCATTGTTCTTAATTCTCAATGAATATACTGTTCTTTCGTCCAGATTAGATTGTTCAGCAAAAGCCCAGTCCTTTACACGGAAGTTTAACATACCATGTCCTTCTTTATAAGATTCAACGGTAATTTTTCCATCAGTGTACAGTTTTTGTCCGGCGTTGAACAATTCCCAATTCCTGTTATTCGTATTGTAGTTCCATATTTCAGCAGTATCACGAACAAATCCTACCACTTCCATATCTTTGAATGATACGCTGTTAGGATTTACCTGATACTTCACGTCTGCCTTACCTGAGTAAACGATTTTAAATGTGCTAAAGTTATTTGTACTCCAATCTGCACCTGTAATCTCTGTTTTACCTGCACACTATCAGTAACGATGGTAGGGAAATGGATTCTGGCAGCTTCACCTTCAGAAAGGAAAGTAGGGATAAACTTAACTCCGCTAACTACAGAAGTAGCTTTAGGCATACTGATAGTCTTTTTAGTGCCATCAGCATAAGTAATAACTAATTCATAAGCTGATTCACCTTCTTCTACTGATACTACATAATCATCAGCAGAAGTACCTGGAGTACCCGGAGTACTTGGTTTGCCCGGTTCACCTTGTTCTCCTTTTGCACCATTGTATAATTTAATGGTCTCTCCATCACTGAATTTGATTTCATAACCACCATTACCATCAGTGAACGGAGTACAGCTTTCGACATATTTGCCTGAGCCTACTTTGTCTTCAAGGGCCTTGATTGCATCTTTCACATTGGATATTTCTTGATCCAAGCGGTCGATGTCGTCATCGTAATCCTTACAAGATACAAATGTTCCTGTTGAAGTGACCATAAGGGCTCCAAACAGGATTGCACTTAAAAATTTTTTGTTCATAATAGAAAAACTTTAAATTTATAAATTTAAAAACTCAAAATGTTATTGTTATAAAAGGACTTTAAATCTTTTTCTGTGTCCGGATGGTGCTTTATATAGGAACTGCAAGGGAGATGCGCCTACAATTTTATGAAATGCGGCATAAAAAACGCTTTGGGATGCAAAACCACACTTCCTAAAAAGAGAACTGGCTGAATACGTACCCTCTAGTAATAAAGACTTTGCATACTCAACACGATACTTGTTAAGGAGCTGCTTGAAATTGCATCCGAAGTAGTTGTTCACCGCATTACTCAGGTAGGTCGTATTCGTGCCGACTATTGAACTAAACTTTTCTAAAGAGAGCTTTGAATCCAAATATACTTTTCTGATTTCTAGGTTATACAAAATGCTTTTATAGATCTCAAAATCAACTTTTCTTCCGGGCGCTCCTTTCTCGGTAGACAGTGTATTCCACTGCCGTTCTGCATCTTTAAACAGCTTTTCTTTCTGCGTTGTAGTAGAAAGCTCATTGCTTTGCGTTTGAAATAGAACATCCATATTTTAGTCAGTTTCTATAATAGCCATAATTTCATCGGACAAAAGTACCCATTTTACTCTATTCTGCAAGACTTTCCACTAAAAATCTTTATAAAATACAGGAATATTTTAAGAAATAGGAATATCTCTATATTCTTTACCTTACAAACAACCATAGAAAGCCCCATAGACCTATTAAAACAAGACATTACTTTCACTATACACCTTAATATAATAGCATAAGTACGCCGAAGAAGTTAAACTTATAACAGTCAAAATATAGCTTAGTCTCTATAAAGCGGAATCCAGAACTTGTAAATTATCCCTTTATTCAACAAAACAAACCAGAAAAGAACAAAATAATCCAATATAAATATGTCATTCATTTTCTAATTAAGAATTATTCAAACTCCCTAAACATGGGATTTTTTTGTTCATCCCTAAATACATTTTAACTAATATAGCTTACCGTATCACTTCTATTAACTAAAATAGAAAAAAAGATATTTAATAATAATTTTTTACATTCATATAAAGACAATTTTTATCACCTTTACACATCTTATCTATATATTTGGCTACCTTTGGACAAAAGTCACTATATTTGCGTTTATGAAAACATATACAAGCAATCACATCGTATTTTTTTCGCCTACACATACGTCTGCGAAAATAGCCCGTGCCATCGGAGAAAGTATAGGTATGGGCAGAAGAATAGAAATAGATCTCACTACGGATGAGAATAGTAGCCCGATAGAAATCAAAGATTCTATCACGATCATTGCAGTTCCTGTGTATGCAGGCAGGGTAGCCCCAATAGCATTGCAACGGCTACGAAGATTAAAAGGCAACAATGCTCCGGCTATCTTAGTCGCTGTATATGGTAACCGCGATTACGAAGATGCACTAGTCGAATTGAGAGATGAAACTATTCAATTGGGATTCACCCCACTGGCTGCCGGTGCCTTTATTGGTGAACACAGCTACAGCCGTCCTAATATGCCCATTGCAGAAGGCCGTCCGGATGTTACCGATTTACAGATTGCGGAACAATTTGGAAAAGACTGTCTGACAAAACTGGAGAAGGATGAAACATTATCCGATTTTTACCTAAAAGGAAACATACCTTATCGCTTTGTTGGCCCCTCTACTCCTGCCGCTCCAGTCTGCACTGAAGGATGTTTCGCCTGTGGCGAATGCATCGAAGTATGTCCTACTCATGCCATTGCTTTAAGCGATGAAGGAAAAATAGAAACAGAGATTACCAAATGCATCAAGTGCTGCGCTTGCGTAAAAGAATGCCCTAATGGTGCACGAGTTTTTGATACTCCTTACACCCCCATGCTACACCAAAAATGTGCGGCACGCCGTGAACCTGAACTATTTATATAATGAATAACAGAGATAAAAGAGTCCTGGTAGGAATGAGTGGCGGAATAGACAGCTCCGCCACGTGCATCATGCTGCAAGAACAAGGATATGAAGTGGTAGGAGTTACCATGAGAACGTGGGATGTCCCTTCCCGCTTTTCCACCCCCGGTCAAGATGAACCTGATGATGTACTGGAAGCAAGGGCTTGGCAGAACGGTTGGGAATAGAACACCATGTAGCTGATGTGAGGGAAGAGTTCAAACAGATTATTGTAAAACACTTCATAGATGAGTATATGCAAGGAAGAACTCCCAATCCTTGTGTCCTTTGCAATCCGCTATTCAAAGAGCGAATTCTCTGTGAATGGGCAGACCAAACGAATTGCGCCCATATCTCTACCGGGCATTATTGCAGACTGGAAGAACGGAAGGGAAAACTGTATATAGTAGCGGGAGATGACCAGACAAAAGACCAATCCTATTTTCTATGGAAACTTCCTCAGGAGATACTTCAACGTTTTCTCTTTCCACTGGGAACTTATACCAAGCAGGAGGTACGGGAATATCTCCGACAAAAAGGATTCGAAGCGAAAGCCCGTGGAGGTGAAAGTATGGAAATCTGCTTTATAGAAGGGGATTACCGAAACTTTCTGCGTTCGCAATGCCCGGATATTGACACCCAAGTAGGACCGGATGGTTTGTAAATAGCAAAGGAGTCAAGATAGGTCAGCACAAAGGCTTTCCTTATTATACAATAGGCCAACGGAAAGGATTGGAAATCGCTTTGGGGCATCCAGCATACGTACTACGCATCAATGCAGAAAAGAATACAGTCATGTTAGGAGATGCCGAGGAACTTAAAGCAGAATATATGTTGGTAGAAGACTATCATATCACAGAAATGCAGGATTTACTGCAATGCAAGGACTTGTCAGTACGTATCCGCTATCGCAGCAAGCCTATTCCGTGTCAAGTGCTCGTATTAGATGAAAAACAACTATTGGTCCGTTTCCTTTCCGAAGCATCCGCCATCGCTCCCGGACAATCAGCCGTTTTTTACGAGGGGAAACGAGTATTGGGAGGTGCATTCATAGCTTCACAGCGCGGCATCCGAAAAATTGCCGCAGATAACCAAGATAAATTTTAGATGATGAAAACATATATCGGATATCTTATTTTCATGTGCAGCTTATTATTATGCAGTTGCCAACAGACCACAAGCAATCCTCGTTTCTACGACGAGGGCGTATCGCAAGAACTGGCAACACTGCGCAAACAGGAGATTAAGGAGTTGAAGTATAAGCTATATTTCTCCATTCCTGAACAGAAATCAGTACCGGTAAATGGAGAGATTACCATTGAATTTAATCTGGATGCACCGCAAGAAATTATTCTCGACTTCAGAGAAAAGCCTGAAAAAATAAAATCGGTATCCGTCAATGGACAAACTGCCCGTTATGAATTCCATAACGAGCACATCATCCTACCTGAAAAAAACATAGTAGAAGGAAAAAATAATATCACGATCAAATTTATTGCCGGAAACCAGTCGCTAAACAGAAATGATGAATTTCTGTATACGCTATTAGTGCCAGACCGTGCCCGTACCTTATTCCCTTGTTTCGAACAGCCGAATCTGAAAGCCACATTTTCCTTACGACTGGATATACCAACAGAATGGAAAGCTGTTTCCAATACCTATATTACTAAAGAAGAAACAAAAGGCAACTGCAAAACAGTAACTTTTGCCCCAACTGAACCATTAAGCACTTATCTTTTTTCCTTTGTCACCGGTAAATTAGAACATCAAGAATATATAGAAGGTAACCGGAAAATCTCAGCATATTACCGCGAAACAGATTCTAAAAAAGTAGCTCAATTAGATACCATCTTCAAACAAGTGACCGCTTCGCTGAACTGGCTGGAAGAATATACCAATGTTCCCTATCCTTTTGCCAAATACGATTTTATTATCTTGCCGGGATTCCAATATGGAGGTATGGAGCACACAGGCGCCACCTTATATAATGACACGCAAATGTTCCTAAGCGAAAATCCCACTCCGGATGAAGAACTTCGCCGAACCCAATTAATCGCCCACGAAACCGCCCACATGTGGTTCGGAGATTTAGTAACGATGAACTGGTTTGATGATGTCTGGACTAAAGAGGTATTCGCCAATTATTTTGCAGCTCTGATTACCGAACCATTATTCCCGCAAGTCAATCACCAGCTGAATTGGATGAAGACTTATACAGCCGCATCCTTGTCAGAAGACCGTACACCCGGAACCACTGCTATCCGGCAACCGCTAGATAACCTTCAAAATGCAGGATTAATTTATGGACAGATCATTTATAACAAAGCTCCTGTCATGATGGTAAAACTGGTGGAATCAATGGGAAAAGAAGCATTTCGGGAAGGGATTCAAGAATATTTAAAAACTTACGCTTACGCCAACGCTACTTGGGATGACTTGATACAAATTCTAGACAGTAAAACAGAGCAAGATCTAGCCGCTTTCAGCGATGTATGGGTAAACCAAAAAGGAATGCCGATAATCAAATTCGAAATATCAGACAAACAGTTGACCATACATCAGCAAGATCCATATCAAAGAGGATTAAACTGGCCTCAAAAATTCAATATCACCCTTTGCGGAACAAGGGACACAACGATAGAAGCCAGTCTGACAGACAGCTTATGCCGTATTACGTTACCCTTTACCCCCACCCGTATTCTGCCCAATACGGACGGGAGAGGATATGGTTTGTTTGTTCCTGACAACAACAGTCTCCATTGGCTGCTGGAACATTGGCAAGAAATAGACAATGAAACAACCCGACAGGCAGTTTTAATGATGATGCATGAAAATTATCAAGCAAAAGGAATTCCGAATACTGCATGGATGAATGCATTACTCAACGGAATACATTGTGAAAAGAACCCGTTGATAGCTTCAACATTAACCAATTACCTGTCCTCTCCTCTGCAAGAGATATCTTCGGCAGAACGTGATAAAATAGAAAATGAGCTTTATAAACTCAGCCATTCTCATCCGATTCCTTCTTGTCGCATCCAGTTATTACGCCTTCTGATTACAGAAGCAGCAAGTCCGACTATGATTCAGTGCCTCTATTCCTTATGGGAAACCGAAAGAGTCCAACAATTAAATGAAAGAGATTACACTACATTGGCCTACGAACTGGCCTTGCGCATACCTGAGCAAGGAAAAGAAATACTTCAGACACAACGCCAACGCATCCACAATCCGGACCGTCTACGCCAATTCGATTTCATATCACGTGCGATGACTGCCGATACTTTAAAATTGGACAGTTATTCCGATCTTTATTGCAAGCGGAAAACAGAAGGATTGAGCCTTGGGCAGCTACAACCTTAAGCTATCTGAATCATCCTACAAGACAAGATTATGCGGTGAAATATATCCGTCCGGCATTGGAAAAACTGACAGAAGTTCAACGCACCGGAGATATCTTTTTCCCTCGCAATTGGGTCGGGGCTTTATTAAGGAATCACGATAGCGAAGCGGCCTACAAAGAAGTAGAAGCTTTTTTATCGGTTTATCCCGACTATCCGCCTTTATTAAAAAACAAAATACTGCAAGCGGCTTATCCTCTTTACAGAAAATATGCAGATAAGAAAAAATAAACTGAAAGAATCAAGGATTCATTACACCTTGATAGACAGCATGGCGTAATGTACCCTTTTCATCATCGCTATCATAGTCCCAGTACATAGCCCCAGCATCCCTTTCTGATGCAGGAACTGGCACTTGAATGCGATGGACTGGGCATTCTCATAATTAACGACCACATGTCCTTGCGAATTTATCATATAAGGAACTTGTGCCGCACTATCCCAACAACTCTGTAAAGAATCCAAAACGATAATATGACGATAATCCAATAATTCTGGAGCTTCATTAGTCCCATGCCCATAGAACGGAATACCCAATACCAAGCGTCCGACAGGAAAACCTGCGGCAACATGGGCGGCAACCGCATCCTCGCAAGACCATTCCTCAGTCATTTCCGAACGGTACAAGGCCGAATGGTGATTAGGAGATTCCTCCATATCGTATGTCATGATATTGACATAATCCACATAAGGTTCGACAGCCTTTAAGTTGTAATATTTGGCACCTGCCTGTGTAGCAATGGTCAGCAGTTTGTCTTTACCGATAGCATGGCGTATATCCTTCATCAACAAAGAAAAGTTATCAGTATCTTCCGGCGAAAAAGATACACCGGCAGTTCCTATACCGGGATATTCCCAATCTATATCAATTCCGTCCAAATCAAACTGGTCTATCACCCGTTTACAATCTGCGGCAAACGCCATACGTGTACTATCTGTCTGTGCCATCTCACTAAACCGACTGCTTCCCCACCCACCTACGGACAGCAAAACTTTCAAAGACGGTTTTTTTTCACGCAGCCCTACTACCATTTGCAAACGTGGTTCATTATCTATACGTATTCCTTTGAAATTATCTGTAACATGCCCGAACGCATAATTAATATGAGTCAAACATGCCGGATCAGGCGTACTTTCTCCCCATGAGGTGACATATGCCAAAACCACATATTTCGATTCATTCTCCGCTACCTCAATCTGCGAAGACCGCTTTTTGTCCTGACAGGCAACCATCAGCAGCAAAAAGGAAAGACCTGCTATTAATTTAAAGGTTCTCATACATAATAAAAGAGTTTAAAACAATGAGAGCTATCCGATTTATCTGTAACCGGCAGCAAACTCTTTTGAAATCGAATTATTCAAACTCATACAAACATCGGCACTGAAATCCTTTCCACAACGAATCACATGGTCCCAGTCATCTTCCGACAGTTCATCCAAATCATCCCGGCGGATACGATATTTTAGCAATCCGAAAACTACTCCGGCGTTAAAATTATCTCCGGCTCCCACCGTACTGACAGTCTGCAAAGGATCCACTTCATAATGCTTTTTTATATTCTTTGTATACAGGCGAATTCCTCTTCCACCGTGCGTGCAAATAAAATGCGGACAATAAAATTCAATCTTACTTTTATAAACCTTATCCGCATCTGTCAAACCAAACATATTCTCAAAATCCTCAACGGAGCCGCGAATGATATCAGCATATTCAAAATTCTCAAGAATAACAGGAAGCAGCTTTATCGCCTCGTTCTTGTGAGTACTGCGGAAATTCACGTCATAATAAATGATAGCCCCTTTTTCACGAGCTTTATCCAACAGTTCTTTCACCTTATCACGCAATTGAGGCGTTACAGCATAATAAGAGCCGATCATCACAATGTCATCCCGATGTATTTCAGGCATTGTCACATCCAGCCTCAACCGTGGATAATCTTTATAAAAAAGATATTCAGCATCATTCTGTTCATTCAGAAAAGCTAAAGACACAGGTGACTTTCCTTCAGGAAACACGTTCACATGATCTGTGCTTACTCCATTCTCTCGCATAAACTTCAGAATGATATCGCCCACTTTGTCATTTCCCGTTTCACTGATAAAAGTTACATTGACTCCCAAACGCCCCAATGAAATAATTCCATTGAAAACCGAGCCACCGGGAACAGCTGCCGTAGGTTGGCTATCTTTAAAAAGAATATCCAGAATGGTTTCACCTATACCTATTACTTTTCTCATTTTTATATTTACGATTTATATACATAAAACCGGAACACAAATGACACAAATCCTTTAATAAAATGCTATTTGTATTATTTGTGTCCTTTGCGTTCGGTTCTATTTTATTTTACTTACTTAACTCGCGTGAACGCTCACCTAAGTACCCTCCATGATGGCGTTTGCTATACTCTTCGATGGTAAAACCAGTCTTTTTCATGGTTTCCACTACCAAAATATCACCTATCACGGTCATAACTGTAGTTGAAGTTGTGGGGGTCATACCCAAAGCACACACTTCATCAGGATGCCCGGTGCATAAACAAATATCAGACTCCCGGGCCAATGGACTATCCGCATTTCCGGTAATAACAATATATTTCAAATTTGGGTTCAAATTATGTGCAAGTTGTGTCAGTTCCACAATTTCACGGGTTTTTCCTGAATTAGAAATCAGAAGCAGCAAATCATTCTCCTGCAAAATCCCCAAATCCCCATGTTGGGCTTCGCTGGGATGTAAAAACACTGCCGGAATACCTGTAGAGCAAAAAGTCGTAGCTATATTCATAGCTATCTGTCCGGCCTTACCCATACCGGTAGTCACCAGCTTTCCTTTTTTACGGTGTATTTGCTCAACAATCAATTCCACTGCTTTCTCATAAGCATCAGTTATAGGAATATTCAAAACAGCCTGAGCCTCTTTCTGCAACAATTCGTGTATAGATGTCATCATAATAGGTTACATGAATATTATTTAAGTAGTTCGGTTAGTTCTCTCAAGTCATTGGCAACAGCAAAATAACTGTTCAACGGATGATGGGCAAAATGCTGCCTCTCCAATCCGGCCAAAAAGTCGATAATGCCATTCCAAAAGCCATTTATATTATAAAAAATTACTTTTTTACGATGATAGTCCAGCGTAGCGGCCGCCATTACATGAAAAACCTCATCCAGTGTACCCACTCCTCCCGGCAAAGCTATCACTACATCCGATTCATTCAACATCACATCTTTACGGTCACTCAAATTATCCGTACGGAAAGTCACATCCACCAAATCGCTGGCTCGTCCACGTTCTTCCAGCTTGGTCGGAATAACTCCCATTATCATCGAACCGTTGTCTTTGGCTGCCTTGGCAATACATTCCATCAATCCGATATTAGCACCTCCATACACTAACGTCTTCTTGTTTTGTCCCATCCAAACGCCCAACTCACGTGCTTTTTCAAAAAACACAGGCTCTATATTCTCGGATGCGGAACAGAAAATAGCAATTTTATCCATCATCTTGTTTTCTGTTAGTAAATACAAATATCTGCATTTTTTGAAGAACGGCAATAACTTTTGTTGTATTTTTGCCAACCGAAACTTATTTGAAGCAAAAAACAATGTCATACAATACTTTCACCTTGCCTAACGGGCTGCGCATTATTCACGCTCCCAATCAGTCTAATGTAGCCTATTGCGGCTTTGCCGTCGATGCCGGAACCCGTGATGAAAACGAACAGGAACAGGGAATGGCCCATTTCGTGGAACACCTTATCTTTAAAGGAACACAAAAAAGACATGCATGGCACATCCTGAACCGCATGGAAAATGTAGGCGGAGATTTAAATGCATATACGAATAAGGAAGAAACAGTGATATACAGTGCTTTCCTGGTAGAACACTTCTCACGGGCAGCAGAACTGCTGGCAGATATTGTATTTCACAGCACCTTCCCACAACATGAGATTGACAAAGAAGTGGAAGTGATTATTGATGAAATACAAAGTTATGAAGACAGTCCGTCAGAACTGATTTTGATGATTTTGAGGAATTGATTTTTCCCAATCATCCTTTGGGAAGGAATATTTTGGGCAAACCGGACTTATTGCGTAGTTTCAAAAGTGAACACGCCTTGAATTTTACTTCCCGTTTTTACAAAGCTACCAATATGATCTTTTTCATTCAAGGCAATATAGACTTTAAGAAAGTGATACGCACCATAGAGAAAGTGACAGCGACATTCCTTTTTCCATTACCGAACGCCAACGGACAGAACCTTTTCTCTATATTCCTAAGACATTGACACTGAATAAAGAAACACATCAAGCCCATGTGATGATAGGTAGCCGGGGATATAATGCATATAATGAAAAACGAACCGGACTTTACCTGCTGAACAATCTGCTGGGAGGACCCGGTATGAACAGCCGGCTGAACGTTTCCTTGCGCGAACGCCGGGGGCTGGTCTATAACGTAGAAGCCAATCTGACTTCATACACAGACACAGGAGTGTTCTGCATCTATTTCGGAACTGATCCGGAAGATGCAGACCGTTGCATCGGACTAGTTCATAAAGAATTGAAAAAACTGCGTGACAGCAAACTAAGTTCCTCACAACTGAGTGCAGCAAAAAAACAGATCATCGGACAAATAGGAGTTGCCGGAGACAATTTTGAGAACAATGCATTGGATATGGGAAAAACTTTCTTACACTATGGTAAATTTGAAGGTCCGGAAGAAGTATTCAAACGGATAGAAATGCTGACAGCAGAACATCTGTGGGATATCGCCAATTGAAATGTTCGATGAAAATTATCTTTCAACCTTGATATACCTATAAAAACAGGAAATCACCCTAAATTTCAAACATTACATTTCTCACAAATAAAAATCTAATTGTATTTTTGTAGAAATACCTTTAACTAATATCATTAATTTATGAAGAAACTTCAACTATGCATTTTAGGAAGCTTATTCGCAGCTTCCTTACAAGCACAGAGTACAGATTACACCAAAGGATTGAGCATCTGGTTTGATACCCCTAATAATTTGGACGGACGCGCTTCCTGGTATTCTCCTGCAACAGACAAAGCATGGGAAAACAACTCACTCCCCATAGGAAACGGCAGTTTGGGAGGCAATGTTATGGGATCTATAGCGGCAGAACGAATCACTTTAAACGAAAAGACACTATGGCGCGGAGGACCGAACACAGAAAAGGGAGCAGCTTATTATTGGAACGTAAATAAAGAGTCGGCACACCTGTTACCCGAAATCCGCCAAGCATTTACAAACGGTAACCAGAAAAAAGCAGAAGAACTTACCTGCAAAAATTTCAACGGACTGGCCGATTATGAGCCAAGCCGTGAAACACCTTTTCGCTTCGGCTCCTTTACTACATTGGGAGAAGCTTACATCGAAACCGGTTTAAGTGAAATCGGTATGACCGATTATAAACGCATCCTGTCTCTTGACTCGGCCATGGCAATAGTCAGTTTTCGCAAAGATGAAGTGAACTACGAGCGTAAATACTTCGTTTCCTACCCCGACAGCGTGATGGTACTGAAGTTCACAGCCAACCGTCCCGGCATGCAAAACCTGATATTCAGCTATGGCAGCAACCCTGAAGCCATAGGTGATATCAAAACAGACGGTCCCAATCGTTTGCTCTATACCGGTCGCCTCAAAAACAACCAAATGAAATTTGCTCTCCGCATACAAGCCATAAACAAAGGAGGAAGCCTGAACACGACTGATGGCAAATTCATTGTCCGCAATGCGGATGAAGTCATTTTTCTGCTAACCGCAGATACCGATTATAAACTCAACTTCAATCCAGACTTCAAAGACCCCAAGACGTATGTCGGTCCTGATCCGGACCAAACAACCCTGGCCATGCTAGACGCTGCCGCTGCCAAAAATTACAACGAATTATGCGAGCGACACAAAACGGACTATACCCAACTGTTTGGCAGAGTCAAACTACAACTGAACCCTCATGCTCCTATGACCTTGCAATATCCTGCCGTTACAGATCTTCCCACCCATCAACGTCTGGCACGCTATCGCAAAGGAAATCCGGACTACCGGCTGGAAGAAATCTATTATCAGTTCGGACGATACTTATTAATTGCCAGTTCACGCCCCGGCAATCTCCCGGCCAACCTGCAAGGAATGTGGGCCAACGGGGTAGATGGCCCATGGCATGTAGATTACCATAATAATATCAATATCCAGATGAACTACTGGCCTGCTTGCTCCACCAATCTGAACGAATGTGTATGGCCTTTGATAGACTTCATCCGTACCTTGGTAAAGCCGGGAGAAAAAACAGCCCAAGCCTATTTCGGCGCACGCGGATGGACAGCTCCATATCCGGAAACATTTTCGGATTCACCTCCCCTTTGACCGATGAAAATATGTCCTGGAACTTTAACCCGATGGCAGGTCCCTGGCTGGCAACTCACATTTGGGAATACTATGATTACACCCGAGACAAAAAATTCCTGAAAGAAGTAGGCTATGATCTTATCAAGAGCAGTGCCAACTTTGCTGTAGACTATTTATGGCATAAACCGGACGGGACCTACACTGCTGCTCCTTCCACTTCTCCCGAGCATGGACCTGTAGACCAAGGAGCTACTTTTGTACATGCTGTAATCCGCGAAATATTACTCAACGCCATTGATGCCAGCAAAGCACTGGGTGTCGATTCCAAAGACCGTAAACAATGGCAATATGTACTGAAACATCTTGTACCCTATCAAATAGGACGTTATGGTCAGTTAATGGAATGGTCAACAGACATAGACGATCCCACAGACGAGCATCGTCACGTCAACCATTTATTCGGACTGCATCCGGGCCACACCCTTTCACCAATTACTACTCCCGAATTAACCAATGCCGCCAAAGTTGTTTTAGAACACCGCGGTGACGGAGCTACCGGCTGGAGCATGGGATGGAAACTGAATCAATGGGCACGTCTGCAAGACGGCAACCACGCCTACAAACTATTTGGCAACTTACTAAAAAATGGAACTTTGGACAACTTATGGGATACCCATCCGCCTTTCCAGATTGACGGTAACTTTGGCGGAACTGCCGGTATCACAGAAATGTTGTTGCAAAGTCACATGGGATTCATCCAATTACTCCCAGCCTTGCCAGACGCATGGAAAGAAGGTTCTGTCAAGGGGCTGTGTGCCAAAGGTAACTTTGAAATTGACATTATCTGGCAGGATGGAAAATTAAAAGAAGCCGTCATTCTGTCCAAAGCCGGTGAGCCCTGCAATCTGAGATATGGTAACCTGACTTTTACCTTTAAGACAACTAAAGGAAAGACATATAAAGTAATGGTTGAGAATGAAAAACTGAAAAAAATCCCCTTATAAGGACAAAAAAACAGTCAGACAAATCCCCCTCATTTTTCAATCTATTTTGTCATTCTGAACACTATGTTATCTTTTACATCTGTTCAGAATGACAAATTATATATAATATCACAGCCATTCGGTTATCAATATCCTCTTTTCGCTTTGAATTTCAAAACCTATTTCTTATATTTGTACAAATATTTGTTTTAAGACCTTATCTGAATGAGAAAAACCGTCTATGTAATCCTGGTTCTATGTTGTTTTATCATAAAGACTTATTCCATCAACCGTCCTTATTATCATTTTAAACAACTTCTATTAAAGAAGGACTTCCAACCTCTATTATATCCCTATACGATGACAAAAACGGTTCATTATGGGTCGGAACCACTCAAGGAATATATCGTTTCAATGGAGAAAAAATCAAGAAATATAATCTACCGTATTTATTACGTAAAAACAGCCATTACATCAACGATATTTTCGGAGATAATGAAGAACGGATATGGGCGATCACCTCACAAGGAATCAGTTATTATGAATATGAGAAAGATTCCCTGCAAATTTTTCTGCGACATAATCAGCCGGTAAAAGCTTCCATTATAACAACTGAAGGAAGCAAGCTGCTGATACCTGTAACCGACACATTGCTTGTATATGAAAAAGAATTAAAACATTCCAAAGCAATCCCTTTAAAAACAACAGGAATCCATATTATCAAGATGGAGCCTTTCGACTCCACTCATTACCTGATAATAAACAATGCATGGGAAATAAAGCTATTAAATAAACATACAGGAGAAATAACTGATTCTCCATTCGGTGAATCATCCAATGCATACGATCTATATAAGGATTCCTCCGGACGTTACTGGGTCTCCTTCTACGGGCAAGGAGTAAAATGTTATAATCAGGATGGACAACTGCTGACCTCCTATAATACCCGTAATTCAAACTTGAGCAACGATATCGTTCTTGATATAACAGAGTGGGATAAAGCCATTTGGCTGGCAACAGATGGCGGCGGAGTGAATATAATCTATCCGGACACTCATGATATCCAAATCTTATCAAACAAAGAAAACCGGCAATTCCCTGCCAATTCAGTCACATGCCTATGTCACAGCAACAACCACATGTGGATAGGTATGGTGCGGGAAGGCGTACTAGGAGCAGAAAAAGGTTTTATCACTACCTATACCAAAGCTGCACAAAACCCAGCCTCAGGCTTGTCCGACAAATGCCCTTATGCCTATGGGAAGATAAAGACGGACGGATCTGGATTGGTACGGACGGAGGCGGTATCAACTGCTTTGACCCGCAAACGGAACGTTTTACCCACTATCCGCAAACATTGGGAGAAAAAATAGTATCCATTTGCCCTTTATCCGAAACCGAACTGCTAGCATCCAGTTTTTCAAAAGGAATCTTCCGCTTCAATAAAAAGACAGGAAACTACCAGCACTTCTCTCTTCCGGACAAAGATGCAGAAGCAAAGCTGGCAAGCTCCAGTGCACCCACCAATATACGAGTTAATGATCGGAACGAAATAGAACTATACGGTAATGCTTTTTACCGATATATTCCCGGAAGCCAACAACTTATTCCCATCCACTTCAAGAACAAACAATTACAATATTCTTGGATCTATATTGGAAAATACCGTACTTATCCATTTTTTCATGACCGAAACAATGTATTCCAATACAACAAAGAGAAAAACGAATACGAAACCATAGCTTATGAGAGAAATAACCAGATATTAGCTGCAAGCATTGATTCTTTAGGGACTCTATGGATAGCCGAACCTAATGGAGTCACCAGAATTCACCTGCCCTCAAACCGTAAAGAGCCATTAAAGCTACCCGATGGAAATGACGTAATCACTTCTTTAGTCATTGACCATGAAGGCATCGTATGGATGGGGTCATTGGGAATCATATACGCTTATAATCCACATAAAAATCATTTTGTCATCTACAATGAGATGGACGGCATATTACCTAACGACTTTTTAGCCAAACCTGCATTGGTGGCAAGTGACGGCAACATATACATGGGTGGCTCCGAGGGATTGGTACGAATCAACAAAGCTTTAAAACCAGCTTCGGCTCCACCTCCCATCACACTTAAGTTGCAAGAAATAGCATTGAACGGCACAACAGTTCACTTCATCCCCCGATCAACTATGGAAATTCCTTATAATTTCTCCTCCCTAAAAATACATACACAACTGGAAGGGGGAAATGTATTTCACAAGCGCATCTACCGGTTCCGCATAAAAGGCTGAACACAGAATACACAGAAACATCCCGTCCCCATCTTGTTTTACATACCATTTCTCCGGGCGACTATAAAATAACGGTTCAATGTACACAGAACGATGGTAGCTGGAGCCCTGAATTCACTTTGCTAAAATTCACTGTCCTTCCTCCGTGGTGGCAACAATCCTGGTTCATCCTATTATGTGCGGTCATCATCATTCTTTTCATTATCTATACCATAAAAGCTCACGACCGTCAACTGAAACGGAAATACAAGGAACAGGAACGTACCATCTACAAGGAAAAAGTGAAAGCTTTGATCAATATCAACCATGAACTGCGTACCCCTTTAACCTTGATTTATACACCGTTGAAACAACTTACAAACAGCAAACAAATCCCCTATGAACTCCGTGGCAAACTATATGGTGCGTTCAAGCAAGCACGACAAATGAAAAACATCATTGACATGATTCTGAATATGCGCAAGATGGAAGTAGAGAAAAATATCCTGCGCATGTCTTCCACGCCCTTCAACGAATGGTTGCAAAGTATCCTAAATGATTTCAAGGATGAACTTTCGTTACGTAATATCTCATTGGCATTTACTCCTGACACTACCATAGAAACTATGTATTTTGACTGCAGTCAATGTGAAATCGTCGTTAACAACCTATTGACAAATGCCTATAAATTCAGCGAAGAAAATTCTACTGTCACTGTTTCCACTTACCTCGAAGGTAATGGAAGCCGTGTACGGGTAACTATAAAAGATGAGGGAATAGGTCTTCAAGAAGAAGATATAGCCAATTTATTCACTCGCTTCTATCAGGGTAAACATAGCTTTCAAGGTAACGGAATCGGCTTGTCATACGCCAAACAACTGGTAGAAATGCACGGAGCATCATCGGAGCCCAAAATAATGAAACCAAAGGAGCGACTTCTTTTTCACATTACCGTATAGACAGGAAGCCGCCGACATTCAATCTACACCTCAAACCTATTTGAATGATGCATTGCATCTATCAGCCGACATCGATTACAAACAACCTCAACAAGACAACATAGAGAAATTTCATTCTATTCTAATAGTGGAAGATGATCGCGACTTATGTAATTACCTGATTTGCAACCTACAAGTTCTGTTTGAAGAAGTGTATGAAGCTCATGATGGCATGGAAGCTCTTCCTATCCTTACGTCACAACGCCCCCAAATTGTATTAAGTGATGTCAAAATGCCCCGCATGAACGGATTTGAACTATGCCGCTATATCAAACAAAAACCAGACTTAAACTATATGCCTGTGATACTGCTTACTTCCTGTGTCGATGACGCCAGTATAGAAGAAGGATACAAAACAGGAGCAGAAGCCTATATAACCAAACCGTTTGACATGGATTTACTTTCTATCCAGATACAGAATATCATGCATAATCACAACATCGTGAAAAAGCACTATGCCACCATAGATATCCCTATACCCAAACAAGAAAATCTGAATCACATCAATGAGCAGCTGATGCTTCAATTCAGCCGCATTGTCAATGAAAATATCAGCAATGTGGATATGGATGTCAATTTCATAGCAAAGCAAATGGGAATGAGCCGTGCGTCACTCTACAACAAGACTAAAGGAATGATGGATATAGCATCAGTGAATACATCATAAAATGCCGTTTGGAATATGCCCGTAAATTACTAGATGCCACCACACTATCCATAAGCGAAGTAGCAGAACAGTCAGGATTCAAGCATTCACGCAATTTCAGCACTGTATTCAAAAATGCAATGGGAATGAGTCCGTCCGATTATAGAAAAAAAGATTCCCGACCTTCTTGAAAACAGAAAGACCGGGAATACTTCATGCTATGTTAAATTTAGGTCAGATTAGGTCGTCAATCCTTGTAAATGTTACGAATAGGGTCATCATACTGAACTTGGAGACGTAATAATTCCGTCTTCAATTCTTTAACCAACTCTTCCGTTCCAGGTTGTCCGTAGATATTATGCATCTCCATAGGATCTTCCTGTAAATCATATAGTTCCCAACAGTCTATGTCATTATAAAAATGCATCAATTTATAACGTTCTGTACGTACACCATAATGGCGGCGGACAGCATGTTCAGCCGGGTATTCATAAAAATGATAATACAATGATTTACGCCAGTCAGGCACTTTCTCCCCCTTCAGCAAAGGCAAGAAAGAAACTCCATGCATATCTGCCGGTACCTCCACCCCTGCAAGGTCCAATATAGTAGGACCATAATCAATATTTTGCACCATCTCATCAACATCACCTTTCTTTCCTCCCGGCAAACGGACCAGCAAGGGGGTACGGAAAGACTCTTCGTACATGAAACGCTTGTCAAACCAACCATGTTCTCCCATATAGAATCCCTGGTCGGAAGTATAGACAATCATCGTATTTTCCATCAATCCGTTCTCTTCCAAATACTTCAAAACACGCCCCACATTACGGTCTATGGAATGGATAACCCGCATATAATCATGCATATATTGCTGATATTTCCACTCAGCCAAAGCCTTACCCGTTAACTTATCCTGTTTGAATTTGGCAATGATAGGATCATAATGCTTGTCCCAAACAGCCTTCTGTTCCGGATTCAGAGCATTATACATATTTCTGCCCGCTTCTTCCAGTCCCGTTGTGGTATGGATCTCATTCTCCTTGTCCGCCATCTTCAGGTCATACACCAAATCCATATCCTTTATAATGCTCATTTCCTGCTTGGATGCAGGAATTCTGCCTTCATATTTATCATAGAAGTTCTCTGGCATCGGATAAGTTACATCATCATACAAGTCAAGGTCACAAAGATCAGGCATCCAGGTACGATGAGGCGCCTTATGATGAATAAAAAGACAGAATGGTTTACTCTTGTCCCGGATGCTGTCCATCCAATTTATTGCCAAATCTGTCACAATATTGGTAGCATAGCCTTCCCGTTGTACCCGTTCGCCATTTTTAATAAATTTCGGATTATAATAATCCCCTTGTCCTATCAGGATGTCCCAATAATTAAATCCGGTAGGTTCAGATACCAGATGCCATTTACCGATCATAGCAGTCTGATAGCCATTAGCCTGAAGCAGTTTCGGGAAAGTCTGCTGGTTACCGTCAAATGTGGTGGTATTATCCGTAAATCCATTGGCATGACTATGTTTACCGGTCAGCATACAGGCACGGCTGGGACCACTCAGGGAGTTTGCCACAAAACTATTTGTGAAACGGACCCCTTCATTGGCTATCCGGTCAATATTGGGTGTCTGCATATAACGTTGGTCATATGCACTGATAGTCTGAAAAGAATGGTCATCACACATGATATACACAATATTCATGCTTTTTTTCTCATTCCCGTCGCTCTCTTTCTTTACCTTGCAGGAAGGCAGCGATGACAACATCGCTGCTCCCGTCAAAGAATACAATACACTACTGGTTATTCTATTCATTTTTATATAACTTTGGATTCATTCATCACTTCCTTACCAACCGGGATTCTGTTCCCACATGCCATCCATTACATTAATCATACGCTCCTGGATAGGCAACAAATAATCCCGGTTCGGTTTAAACTGCCATCCATTCGGCATTGTAGAAGGAGGCACCGGTAATATGTAACGTTCAGCATCATCAGGGCTGCCTGTCAAAAACATATTATTTCCAGATGCCTGGTCATATTTCAACTCTGGCCCGTATTGTTCCGGCAAGTTACTGCTATAAACAAAGCACCATGTGCGCGGTTACCTATAATCAACTCCTCGGCAGCGGCCCAGCGCATGATATCAAATACCCGACGACCTTCCAATGCTTTTTCCACCCGGCGTTCGCGGCGTACAGCTTGGATATATTTATCCAGATTCTAAACGGATACTCCGCAGAAGTATTATATTCACGGTCGAAATCAATATCCGGCATACCGGCACGCTCGCGCAAAGGATGCAATATCTCTATAATCTTGCCCGCATTAGCCGCCCCGTTCTTCTCGGCCAGCGCTTCCGCATAATTCAACAAAACATCAGCGTAACGGAACTGAATGGCAGGAGTAGAGCCTTTATATTCCGAGATATAATCTCCAGTATAATCTATCTGTACATGTTTCAACATCACATAACCGGTCATGTTCGTTCCAAATGCTGAACCATCGCCAGCCAACGAGGGGAAACCGACAACGTACGGATTACCAGCCCCAGCAGGTTGCATGCGCTGTCCAGGCAAGGCCACAGTCTGCGACAAACGGGGGTCTCGGACAGTAGGAAGCAACTCCGTAGGATAGACACGCTTGGCATCAAGAAGCTCTTTCCCAACCAAAGGCCGGCCGTCTATCGTCAAATAATCATCTACTAAAGATGCTGTAACCCCCACATTACCTCCACCTGTATTCAAATAACGAGTGACACTATTGCCCACCTGATCTCCATCATACATCTTAAACCAAAGAATTTCAGGATTAGCAGTCAGATCAGGAGTTTCAAAAATGCTCCTATAATCATTCTCCACATTTCCGGTATTATATATTTTCCATACTCCCCGTTGACGCACTTCTTCAGCAGCAGCGATAGACTGATCCAAATAGTTGTCTATCTTTGCCATTAACTCTGCTCTCCAAGTTCCGTATCATAAAACTTTTCGGGTTTGTTTTTTTCCTTAGCATAATGCCATTTTTCCCATGTAGCCTCAAAGAGAGCGACTTCACTCTTCAACGCACGGGCTACATCCTTGTGCAGACGCATGGATGACGAATTATTCTGCTCCTTCATCAGTGAAATAGCCATATCCAAATCTGCCAAAATCTTATCGGCAATAAATGTACGGCTCTCGCGAGGCAACATCATTACTTCCAGATTTGGTTCTAGCGGGGTGTCTACCCATGCCAACCGACCATAGTCTGAAAACATGGAATAATAAAACCAAGCACGGAAATAATAGGCCTCACCCATCAGATGATTATACTCTACACTGCCTTTTTCCGGACAGTCACCGGCATTATTTATCAAAAAATTAATGTTACGAATATGTGTATAATTATCTAAAGCCACCGCATTGCTCAACGAAGTTAATCCCATCAGGCGCGAATTGACAGCAGCAGATGCCAAATTATCACTGTTAACATCATTACCGGCAATACCACCTCCACCACCAGCCATGAACCTTGCGTACGGACACCAAATTCATAATAGCGGTCTATATAGTTTCTTATTTCGCCTGTACTGCGAAACGGTTCGGCCGTAGACAATACTCCCTCGGGCATTTTATCCAAATCATAGCAAGCCGTAAAACAGAATGCCAAAGCCAGCCCCAATAATATATTTCTTTTTTTCATAAGATATCAAAATTATAAATTAACAATAAAGCCTAAGGACAATACGCGGTTCATCGGATAGTTCTTTCCTCCCTCACTTGTATATGAGTTGGAACTAAAAATGGCTTCCGGATCAAACATACCTTTCAGTTTGGTAAATGTCAACAGATTCTCTCCGGAAAAGAACACCTGCACTTTCTGCAAGCCAGCTTTGTGTACCCATGAATTAGGCAGGTCATAGCTTAAAGTCAGATTCTTCAACCGGCAATAAGCTGCATTCTGCAAATACAAATCAGTACGCTGTATATTTTTATCCTGATAAGGAGCTACTCCACCCGCAGAATTAATATAAGGTTTCGGATAATAAGCTCCCGGATTGTCCGGTCTCCAATAATCCATATGTTCCTTGAAAACAGTAACTTGAGCATAAGGGCCAAATCCCCAGAAATATGCGCCACCGGCAACCCAGTCACGTTTGCCCACACCCTGGAACATAACACTCAGACTTAATCCTTTCCAGCTGATATATCCATTGAAAGTGTACTGATAACGTGGGGTTGTATTACCAATTATAGTCTGGTCTCCCATATCACCATCTACCAGTCTATTGTCTCCCCTGTCAATGACTTTATTGCCATCCAGATCTATATACTTCACATCTCCCGGTTCCCACAGTTTTCCACTGATATAGCTTAAATCATACTCCGCATTGTAAGCGTCAGCTTCTTCTTGTGTCTGAATCAGACCTTCGGCCCGATATCCCCATATTTCACCTACTTTACGGCCTGTATACCAGCTTCCGTAAGGATCATTCTTTTTAGCATTAGCATATTCCGTCACTTCGGAAACAGCATCTGAAACCGACCCTCCGACACTATAATCAATATTGTTACCTATTTTTCCACGATAATTCAAAGACAACTCCCAACCACGGTTACGCATACGGGCGTTATTAGCCTGTGGAGCTACCGCACCAAACATATCGGGAAACTCCAGCCCCGGTCCCAACATATCTTTTGTATCACGCTGGAATATATCTACGGTTCCGGTCAAAGCGTTTCCAAAGAAACCAAAATCCAATCCGATATTTTTGCTTTCCACCTTCTCCCAAGTAGTATTCGGGTCAATAACAGGAGCGGGATTGGTATAAATATGACGACCGTCGCTAAATATATATCCTCCCAAACCACCATTCAGTGACATATTGGAAGCAAAAGTATATAAACCGGCATCTGCCTGATTACCTAACAAACCATATGATACACGCAATTTCAAATTAGAAAGGAAATCGGCTGCCGGTTCCATAAATTTCTCCCGATAAATATTCCATCCCAAAGATGCGGAAGGGAAGAATCCCCAGCGGTTTCCTTTAGCAAAGCGAGAAGACCCATCATAACGACCGTTCAATTCCAACAGATAGCGACCGTCGTAGTCATAATTGATACGCCCAAAAAAGCCTCGTGTAGCCCATCCGTTACGAGTATCCACTACCACTTTATCACCTGTACCCATACCCAAATTAGGGTTGTTTGTAGAATACAAGCCTGTAATAGAGTTCTTCATATAGCTATAATCATTATCCTCTTCTTGATACCCCCCCATTAATGTAAAGTTATGATGATCATTCAGAGTGAACTGGTAGTTTGTATAAAGATTGATAGTCTGATAACGGGTACGTCCATAAGTACGTGTAAACTTACCGTCTTCCACTACTCCCAATTCAGAACGCGCCACTTTGGTCATTGTCACCCCATCTTGCTCATAAATACTGGGAGCCACATTCAATGCTTCATACTCCAAGTTCATTTGCTTATAAGTATAATCAAAGAAAATAAACCAGTCTTTCAGCGGTTGCAATTCAAAACCTGCAGTGATATTAAAACGGTCACGTTGCGTATCTGTATACGTTCCACTCTGCAAATAAGGAATCATAGACAATTCCGTAAAATGTCCATTAGGGTCAATAACCGATACCGTAGGACGGAAACGTGCCAAACTATGATAAAATCCTTCACTCAAACCACCGTCAAGTCCAGTTTTCGGATCTTCATTATTAAAAGGAGTCCTATTATCCGAATGCATAAACTTAGTGTTGAATTTCAGTTTCAACCATTTAGTCAATTCTGAAGTGATATTGGCATTAACCGTATAGCGTGTATAGTCCATATCAGCATAGCGCAAAATACCGTCCTCATTATAATAGCCTCCGGAAACATAATATTGTGCTTTCTTGCTACCCCCGCTAAAACTGAGATTATGGTTATGCTTAAAGCTATAATTTTTATAGTGCAGATCAAAATAATCCGTATTTCCCAATCCGCGTTCCGAGTTTTCGAATGCGGCATTCAATGATTCACCCGGTGCCAAATCTCCCCACGGGTCAATACTGGACGGATCTCTCATATATTGTTCCAAATCAGCTATTTTTGCTCACTATACATACGGTTAGCAGCTCCTGTATTGCTGACACCGTCATTCCAAAACTTCACAAAGTCAAGTGAATTCACCATATCCGGCAGCACAGTTGGAGCACTCCATCCTAATGTACCTTGATAACTGGCACGCATCTTTCCTTCTTCACCTTGTTTAGTTGTCACCAGAATCACACCGTAAGCTGCACGTGCTCCATAAATAGCACAAGCCGCCGCGTCTTTTAATACAGAAATATTCTCGATGTCATTCGGGTTTACATCTGAAAGAGACATTTCCACACCATCTACCAATACATAAGGAGCAGAATTTCCAGACAAGTTGCCTTGACCACGCAAACTCAACGAACCGGTAGCGCCAGGACGTCCCGATCCTCCATTGCTTACTGACAAACCCGGAACTAAACCTTGCAAACTCTGTGTTGCATCCACTACCGGACGATGTTCCAACGCATCTCCTTTCACAGAAGCGACAGATCCGGTAAGATTCACTTTTTTCTGCACACCATAACCTACCACAACAACTTCATCCAACGTTTCGGTATCCTCAGCCAAGACAATACTGAAACTAGTTTTTCCATTGATTGGAAGAGTTTGCGTAGCATAACCAATATAAGACACGACTAGATTTCCTTTGGATGGAACATTGGAAAGCATAAAATTACCATCCAAATCGGTTATCGTACCGTTTGAGGTTCCTTCAATTAAAACACTGGCCCCAATTACAGGCTCCTGACTGTTTTTGTCAATTACCTTACCACTGATGGATAAGGATTGAGCTGTCACCATCGGCGAGAACAAAAACAGAATAGCTGTCACCAATCCAAGGACTGAAAGCAGTTTCATTTTTTATTCATAATAAAAGAATTTAAGGATTAATTAGATTAAAAACTGTTGCAAATATAGGCGTTCCCATTCCGCCAGCACCTCTTTATTTGTCTAATTAATATCTGTATTTGTCTAGAAAGCCCCTATTATCCAGCCTTTAAACAAAATAAGACCTGAAGATCTCCGGATACCGGAAGACATTCAGGTCTTATTTTTATATGTTAAAAAGAAGTTACTCTGCCACCATACTCATCGCTATTCCTTTTTCCAAACCACGAAGCTCGGCAAGGCCACGCATACGTCCCAAACAAGAATAGCCCGGATTTGTTTTCTTGTTCAAATCATCTATCATCTGATGACCATGATCCGGACGCATAGGAATAGATATTCCACGACGTTGCTGCACTTTCAACAGGTTCTTAACTACATGATACATGTCCACATCACCCTCCAGATGATTCGCCTCATAAAAGTTCCCTTCAGCATCACGTTGGGTACTGCGCAAATGAACAAAATTGATACGGTCTCCCCAACGTTCCATGATACCCGGCAAATCATTCTGTGCAGATACGCCAAATGAACCACAGCACAGACAAAGTCCGTTTGACGGATTAGGTACAGCTTCCACCAACAGCTTGAAATCCGCTTCCGTACTCATAATGCGCGGCAAGCCCAGAATAGACATAGGCGGATCATCCGGATGAATAACCAGCTTTACTCCCATTTCATCGGCTACCGGACAAATTTCTTTCAAGAAGAAAATCAAGTTATTGCGGAGTTTGTCCGCATCAATATCCTTGTAACGGTCCAGTTCATTTTGGAATTGCTCCAATGTAAAACTTTCCTCCGAACCGGGCAATCCTGCAATCATATTTCGTGTCAGACGATGAATTTCTTCCTCATCCATTTGTGCCAGACGCGCTTTTGCCTTTTCTATCTCTTCGGCCGAGTATTCCTTTTCGGCTCCCGGACGTTTCAAGATAAACAGATCGAACGCTACAAAAGCAGCCCGCTCAAAACGCAATGCCTTGGAACCATCGGGCAACGTATATGCCAGGTCCGTACGGGTCCAATCCAGTACAGGCATGAAGTTATAAGTCACAATATAGATACCACATGCTGCCAGATTACGCAAACTCTGTTTATAGTTCTCGATATATCTCAGATAATCTCCTGTCTGTGTCTTAATATGCTCGTGTACGGGCACGGATTCTACGACACTCCAAGTTAATCCTGCTTCTTCAATCAATTTCTTGCGCTTCATTATTTCCTCTACCGTCCATACTTCACCGTTGGGAATATGATGTAAGGCATTGACAATACCGGTTGCTCCGGCTTGTTTGATGTCCCACAATGATACGGGATCATTCGGTCCGTACCAGCGCCATGTTTGCTCACATAAAATCATATCAAATAAAAAAATTGAGAATTAAAAACTAAAGACTTGTTACATGGCAAATGCATTGAAACCACCATCTACTACGGCTACTGTACCGGTTACAAAGCTGCTGGCATCGCTGATGAGATACTGGATGGTTCCACACAGTTCCTCTGCTTTACCGAAACGTTTGAACGGAGTCTGGCGAATCACATCATTACCACGCTGAGTATATGTACCATCTTCGTTTGTCAACAAAGTACGGTTCTGTTCGGTCAGGAAGAATCCCGGAGCAATGGCATTCACGCGGATGCCTTCACCAAATTTCGTAGCCACTTCATTGGCCATGAACGCAGTGAAATTAGAGATTCCCGCCTTTGCAGCCGCATAACCACATACACGGGTCATCGGACGGAATGCCGCCATAGAAGAGAAGTTCACAATAGCTCCTTTCTTCTGTTCCACCATCGGCTTCAAAAATACCTGTGTAGGCAGAACTGTTCCGGTAAGATTCAGATTAAGCACTTTCTGGAACTCATCGACCTTCAAATCAAAGAAATTTCCTGTAGGAGCAATCGTAGCACCCGGCATATTACCTCCTGCTGCATTCAGCAATGCATCTACACGACCATATGCTGCGAGAATATCCTTCAGATTCTGCTCCAATATAGCCTCATCCAACACATTCGTTACAAGAAACATGGCTTCCCCGCCTTTGGCCTTGATTTCGTTTACAATGGCATTTCCTACTTCTGCCTTACGGCCTAATATAACAACCTTGGCACCTTCTTCTGCCAAATGGGCGGCAATAGCCTTTCCCAAAACCCCTGTTCCACCGGTGATTACCACCACCTGGTCTTTTACACTAAACAAATTATTCATGATATTATTCTTTATGGTTTATACCTTTAACACTATCTCGCAAAACAATCAGGCTCTCCGGCCCCATATTAAACAAAAGATCGGCGATACTCAAATTCGGCAGAAAACCGTATTTGGCATCAAAAACTTGATAGTAAGGTTTAGGGCAAAAGTCAGCATCCGCCTCACGCCAGTCACGCTTCGGATGAATAGTCTCACGAAAATCAACCTCACCCGGAACAAATTCCATGCAATATTCCGTTGTTCCTTCCATATGGGGATGAATATCGATCAAATCGCATACTAAAGAACAAATTTCCTGATTATAATCCCACAAGAAGGCATATTTCTTTTCATAAAAGACGCGGAAATCATCAGCATAGTACTCAAAGAAAGGACTGTTTCTATATGCAGCCACCAAAGCATTCCAATGTATATGACGCCAATTGCCATGATCCGAAATACGGACATCCTTCATCAGGCATTTAGGCGTACCGCTTTTTTCCGTAGGGATAGTCAGTGCCAGCGGACCGTCGGCTGCCGCAATGACACAACGGTTGCGATAAGTCTGTTTCACATAATTGTCATACTGTTCCACATAGGCCTTCTCACAGGCAAACAGTTTTGTATAATATTCCACCGGGGCCAGATAGGCCGAACTTAAATATATCGTATTCTCCATTATTGCACTCGTTGAAAAATGCGCCCTTTTCTGGATGAAAACCAAATGCGCCAAGCTTTACCGATCAAATGGTCATCGGGCACCAGGCCGAATAAACGCGAATCACACAGATTTACCGGATTATTGGATGCCATCCAGTAATAATTTTTATTAAATGTATAGGCTTCTACAGGTTTTCCCCCTACATACAGGGTATCTCCCCTGACAGAAGCCACTCTCCCTTCATGGCGGACAATAGTATTGCACAACAAGGTCACATTCCAAGGATATACCTTGACAGGTTTCCCTTTTTCCGGGATCACAAAGGGATGGCTCTTGCTTATATCCTTATGATAAAGAGGAATCAAATCCACTTTTCCCGCCAGTTTTTGTTTTAACAGGTAATATTCATAATGACTGAAGGTACGTATATACTTCCCCTCGGCATACCCCACCAACCTGTTTCCCTGAATGTTCACTTGCTGCATGGCAGCCTGCATCGTTTCTTCTTCCGTATGAGAATAGACATACAAAGATTTACTATCCGGGCTCAACACTTGTTCGTCGGTCACCCACAGTTCATCATTCAACATCAACGTATCTCCGGGTACTCCTACCACACGGCTTATAAACACTTCCCGATTGCCACCGACGTCTGAGGAGACCGTGGATTAGGATTGTTGAACAACACAATATCCCCTTTCCCGGCAGTTTTTCCCAGCCACCGCCAGATAGAAAAAGGCACACGAAACCCATAACTCCACTTATTCACCAAAACCCTTTCCCCTTGATAAAGGCTATTCTCCATACCGGTAGAGGGAATGGTGCAGGAGGTGAAAGCAAATGTCTTTACCAACAGTACCAGAATGACAGCAGTAAGCATTGCTTTTATCCATACAGGAATACAGGGTATGCGCAATTTATTTAATGTTATCTACAAAGGTAAACAATCGGTTCCAACGTATTTTTCCATCCAGCCAGCCACGGTCATTATCCAATGACAACCAGATAAAGATAGGTTTTCCCACCACATGATCTTCAGGAACAAATCCCCAAAAGCGGGAGTCAGCCGAATTATGACGGTTATCTCCCATCATCCAGTAATAATCCATCTTGAAAGTATACTCATCGGTTTCCTTGCCGTTAATATAAATCTTTCCATCTTTCACTGCCAGTTCATTACCCTCGTAAGCATGAATAGGGCGCTCATAAACAGGAAGATTCTCTATCGTGAGTTTCACCGTCTCTCCCTTTTTGGGAATCCATACAGGTCCGTAGTTATCCGTAGTCCAGTTCTTATACATATTCAGCGGGTACAAGCCCCCCGCATCATCAGCCGGTGTATTCTCAATACTGACTACAATATCCTTACGCGCCAACAAACCCGCTTTCGCTTTTTCCGTCAGAGGCATATTATAAACAGAAGCATCCGTATAATACATCATCATATCCTCCTTGCTGATACCCAGTTCATGAGCCAGGTCATCGGGAATAGGACGCTTGGTTTTCACCAGATAACGATACTGCACATTATCAGGCTCTTTATTAGCTTTACCATCCAAATAAATAATACGATCCTTTATCTCCAGCGTTTGTCCGGGCAAACCCACACACCGCTTCACGTAGTTCTCACGGCGGTCTACCGGACGGCTTATTATCTCACCGAAATTCTGTGGATTCTCTTTCAGATACTCCCGTCCCAACTGATAATAATAATCATAGACCACCCGTTGCTGCTCCGGAGTCATGGAAGCCAAATCCACCGGTTTTGCCAGCTCCTTGCCTGCTCCATAACTCAGACGATAAACATCATCATTAGGCACACCAGTGGCAACTGTATCTCCGGCCGGAAAGTTAAAGACAACGATATCATTCAACTGTACGTCCCCCAAACCTTTCACCCGTTTATAATCCCATTGTGGATGCTCAAGGTATGATTTACAATTAAAAAACGGCAGTGTGTGTTGTGCCAACGGCATGTGCAGCGGAGTCTGAGGCACACGGGGCCCATAACTCATTTTACTCACAAACAGATAATCACCCGTCAGCAATGATTTTTCCAGCGAGGAAGAAGGAATCACATAGTTCTGGAAGAAATAGAGGTTGACAAAGTATACCGCCACCAGTGCGAATACAATAGCATCCACCATCCCATGACAGTCACTACATGACGGTTCTTGGACTCCCTCCACCAAGTCCATGGAATCTTCTTTGTGATATACGCATCGAAGATAAACGGTACAACCACCAATCCCAGCCAGCTTCTCAACCAGACAAGAAATATCAGGTAAAGTGCCAGAACAACGGCAAACTTAATCCACTGTGTACGTGTTGCTCTTATCATATCTTAAAACTGAAATAAATCACTCATTCCTAATAACCCTTCATGCCTGGATGTATATTCCGCCGCCAAAACAGCTCCCAAGGCAAACCCCTTCCGATTCTTGGCATCATGGGTAATTGAGATGCTGTCCGCCTCAGAGTCATAGCGGATAGTATGAATACCAAACACCTCCCCTTCACGGATCGAATTTACAGGAAACTCATTCTCGGCACATTCCGATGTTCCCGACACGGTTCCATCCGGTGCCACCATGGTCCCTTTCACCCATTTACTCTTGCGGTTCATATTTTCCAGAATTCCTTCGGCCAGCGTGATGGCTGTTCCGCTGGGCGCATCCAGTTTATGAATATGATGAGTTTCGGTCATAGAAACCTCGTAAGCGGGAAAGTTATTCATTATTTTTGCCAAGTATTTATTTACAGCAGAGAAAATAGCGACCCCCAGACTGAAGTTAGACGACCAGAACAAGGTCTTTCCACCTTTCGTGCATAATTCTTTCACCTCATCACCATGTTTGTCCATCCATCCGGTACTGCCCGATACCAATTTGACACCGGCAGCAAAAGTTTTCATATAGTTGTCATATGCCACCATCGGGTTAGTAAACTCAATAGCCACATCTGCTGATTTAAATGCTTCCGAATTAAAATCATCTTGATTATCAACATCTATAATACTCACAATCTCATGTCCGCGGGCAACTGCAACCTTTTCAATCTCCTTGCCCGATGTACAGCTACGTACGTCTGAGCATCGATCGATGTACAGCTACGTACGTCTGAGCATCGATCGATGTACAGCTACGTACGTCTGAGCATCGATCGATGTACAGCTACGTACTCTGAGCATCGAT
>ENA-OQCN01000069-OQCN01000069.1-human-gut-metagenome-genome-assembly--contig:-NODE-69-length-43206-cov-3.824717_pt1 | contig 43206 bp, 43 predicted proteins | sample MGYA00242497_ERZ504576 | MGnify/ENA primary metagenome ERZ504576 (study PRJEB26092, sample SAMD00036296) | human gut metagenome | host: Homo sapiens | study: EMG produced TPA metagenomics assembly of...
CCTGTCAAGAGTTGAAACATTCTAAATAGAAACCTGTTAAGGTCAGTAGACTTCCAAAAGTGGAACCTGTTAAGGTCGAGACTTCCAAAGTGGAACCTGTTAAGGTCGAGACTTCCAAAGTAGAACCTGTTAAGGTCGAGACTTCCAAAGTAGAACCTGTTAAGGTCGAGACTTCTAAAGTAGAACCTGTTAAGGTCGAGACTTCCAAAGTGGAACCTGTTAAACTGGACGTTCCTGTTGATCTTACTTTATATAATGAACGTTTTCAGAAACATTATGATGAGCTGAAATGGTTATATTGCGAATTATATCAGGATCGTGATGATGTCATGACCTATCTGCATGATCTTACTTCTAATATGGAAGCTTTCTATAACAGCAGAAATTCAGCATTAAAGGCATCTGATAAAAAGCGTGAGGCTGATCCGGACTGGTATAAACGCAATGACCTTGTAGGCATGATGATGTATGTAAACAATTTTGCACATACTTTAAAAGGTCTGGAGGAACATCTGGATTATGTGGAAGAATGTAATGTCAATTATCTTCATCTGATGCCTCTGCTCGCATCTCCGAAAGGAAAAAGTGACGGTGGTTACGCAGTAGCTGACTTCCGCACAGTGCAGCCTGAGCTTGGTACTATGGAGGACTTTTCAGAGCTTACCTCCAAATGCCATGAACGCGGCATCAACATCTGCTTGATTTCGTTATGAACCATACTTCCGAAGAGCATGAGTGGGCAAAACGGGCTCGCGCAGGTGAAAAAGAATACCAGGACCGTTATTTCTTCTTTGATACCTACGATGTTCCTGCTCTCTATGAGAAGACCTGTCCACAGGTATTCCCAACTACCGCACCGGGCAACTTACATGGCTGGATGACCTTCACAAGCATGTTATGACTACTTCTATCCATACCAGTGGGATTTAAACTACAGAAATCCTGTTGTGTTTAACGAAATGGTCTACAATATGTTATATCTGGCAAACCAGGGTGTTGACATCGTACGTCTCGATGCAGTTCCTTATATCTGGAAACAGCTTGGAACAAACTGCCGCAACCTGCCACAGGTTCACACAATCGTACGTATGATGCGTATGATCTGCGAGATCGTGTGCCCGGGAGTCCTTCTTCTCGGAGAGGTTGTCATGGCTCCTGAAAAAGTTGTTCCATATTTCGGTACACTTGAAAAGCCGGAATGCCATATCCTGTATAACGTTACTACTATGGCAAGCACCTGGCACACAGTTGCAACCAAAGATGTATCTCTGCTCCGCAGACAGCTGGATATTCTGGGATCTCTTCCAAAAGAATACATCTTCCAGAATTATCTGCGTTGCCACGATGATATTGGCTGGGGACTGGATTATGATTTCCTGAAGAATTTCTCAATCGATGAGGTTTCTCATAAGAAATTCCTTAATGATTTCTTTACAGGCAAATATCCGGATACATTTGGCCGCGGTGAACTTTACAATGATGACCCGCGTCTGGGTGATGCAAGACTTTGCGGTACTACCGCATCTCTGTGCGGCATTGAGAAATATGGTTTTGAAGGAAATGTAGCTGGTGTTGACAGAAGTGTGCGCTATGACATCACACTTCATGCATTTATGCTTTCCCAGTCAGGTATCCCTGTAATCTACAGCGGAGATGAGATTGGTCAGGTAAACGACTATTCTTATAAAGATGATCCTGATAAGGCAGTTGATTCCCGCTATCTTCACAGAGGAGAATTCAACTGGTCACTTGCTCCAAACAGAAATATCGCAGATACAGTACAGGGAAAACTTTTCCACGCACTGGATCATCTGGAACATATCAGAAGTTCACACAGCGTTTTTGATACAACAGCTGATCTTCGTACAATCGATACCTGGGATTCTTCTATCCTTGCAATCGTACGCGAAAATGCAGAGGAGAAATTCATCGGAATCTATAACTTCAGCGATCAGGATAAGGTTGCATGGATCAACGAAGATGACGGCATATACACTGATCTTATCTCAGGACATGAGATGGAAGCTAAAGGTGTTATGATCCCTGCATTTGGATGCTTCTGGCTGTGCAGAAAGAAATAAACCATTAATCTGCATAACGCAGACCGCATAATGCAAACGAGGACAATCTGCATATTTTACAGATTGTCCTCGTTTTTTACTTCTGGACTCTTTCCAAAAATCTTGCAAAAAATCCTTTATTTTCATCTTCTCTGTCCAGTGACTTCTCATAAATCCTCCTGATCCATTCTGTAATAGTTTCGATCAGGATTGGAGAGAATGTCATCAGTACAAATACCAGAATGATCATTCCAAATTCCAGAGAACCCAGTGTCAGCAAATCCTGCAATACAACCGCACTTATAAAAAATGCAAACTGCATTCCATAAATGATCACTTTTCTGTATGTGTTCAGCGGCGAATAAACTGTACGCAGTGCAGACATATAGTTCCACCCCGTAACCAGAACACAGGCTGTATTAAGCATGACGTTGGAATGGTATACATCCTGACAGACCAGCATGATCGTAAATACACATCCTGTAATGGTTACTGCCGCAGGAAATGCATTCATAAATACGTGCCTCAGGAATGTATGGTCAATCTTATTGTAATTATTTTCCTGTGTCAGAAGAAATGTAGGAATTCCCACTGCGCAGGCACTGATCAGTGACATCTGGATTGGTTCAAAGGGATATGCATCTCCAAAGAAAATTGTGATCAATGACAGTAAAACAGAAAAAATTGTTTTTATCAGAAACATGGATGCCGCACTTCTGATATTGTTTACAACACGACGGCCCTGATTTACAATATGAGCATTGCCCCGAAATTAGAATCAAGAAGAACGACATTTGCAATATTTTTAGCTGCATCGCTTCCTGCTGCCATGGCAATACTGCAGTCTGCTTCCTTGAGTGCAAGTACGTCATTTACACCATCACCGGTCATCGCAACTGTATGCTTCTGTGACTGAAGAGCCTGTACCATCTGTTTCTTCTGCTGTGGTGTTACACGCCCGAATACACTGCACTCTGCAACTGCACGCTGCATTTCTTCCGAAGTTTTGATTGTTGTTGCATCGATATAATGATTGGCATTTTTCAGTCCTGCTTTCTTTGCAATCGCAGAGACAGTCACAGGATCATCTCCTGAGATAACTTTAAGGTCAACTCCCTGACTGTCAAAAAAAGCCAGAGTATCCGGTGCTTCCTCACGTATCACGTCAGTGATGAGAAACAGTCCCAACGGTTCAAGTCCTGTCGGGCGTTCCGTTCCTTTTGTCTCCTGTTCACTGTGAGCCAGAACAAGGATACGGTATCCCTCCTGTGCGTAACTGCTGCAATGTTCCAGAAGTTCTTCATTTCCTTCCGGAAAAAGGAACTGTGCAGCTCCCATCAGATAAGTTCCTCTTCCTTCAAAAACAGCACCACTGTATTTCCTGTCTGAGGAGAAAGGAATGGCATGGATCAGTTTCAGGTCATTTCTTGAAGGAAAGCGCTTTCTCAGCGCATCTGCTGTTGCATTCTGATCATGAAGAACTGACATCATATTTCCCATAATGTGGTCAATTTCCTGAAGCTTCTGTCTTTCTTCCTGAGATACCGTTTCTAAATTTACTGTTTCCTGTATCTGTCCGTTTTCCTTCTCTGCTGATACCGTAACCTCCGGTTTTAATGCTGACACATTCTGAACAGGCTCCCCTGTTTCCGGATCAAATTTTGCTGTATGTTGTACAACAGTTGTCTGTGCTGTATCATACAACTGCACATCTTCAACCTTCATGGTACCTTCTGTGATCGTACCGGTCTTATCCAGACAGAGCGTGTCAACTCTCGCCAGCGTTTCAATACAGTAAAGCTCCTGCACAAGTGTCTTCTTTGTAGCAAGAACCATAGAACCAATGTCAGTGCCACACTTGTCAGAAGTACCAGGCCTTCCGGGATCATTCCAAGTACTGCGGCAACCATATTTACCACAGAATCCTTCAGTGTATCTCCTACGATCATATATTGCTTGTAAAACAACATGGCACCAAGAGGCACGATAATGATACTGATCACCTTCAGAATCGCATTCAGAGAATTGCGAAGTTCCGAATTATGACGTTTAAATTCCTTTGCTTCACTTGTGATCTGCGATGCATAATTATCTTTTCCAACATGGATTACCTGACAGCAAGCTTCCCCTGATGTCACAAAGCTTCCTGAAAAAAGTTCGTCTCCCTGGCTTTTGGACAGATTGTCCGACTCACCGGTGAGTAGAGACTCGTTTACTTCTACAGTTCCCTCCAGTACCTTTACGTCAGCCGGAACCTGATCTCCTGTTTTCAGAAAGATCAAATCATCCAGAACAAGTTTCTCTGTGGAAATACTCCATTTCTTCCCCTCACGCAAAACTACTGTTTTACTCTCTGTAAGGATTGCAAGTTTGTCAATCGTCTTCTTTGCTCTGATCTCCTGAATAATACCTATCACTGTATTGATCAGAATGATTCCCATAAACATGGAGTTCTTATAAGATCTCACAAAAAGCACCAGAACAAGCAATGCAATATTTAAAAAGTTAAAAAATGTGAGCGTGTTTTCCAAAATGATCTGCTTGTAGGTTCTGGTATTCGGGTTCTCGTTGACATTAACTTTTCCTTCTGCAATCCTCTCCTGCACCTGTTCATTTGTAAGTCCTGTCATTTCTACCTCCTGCAGAAAATATTTATAGCAGCATCATATAATAAAAATTGCGGGAACTGCTTCACAAAATATCTTTTGTCCCTGGTATCATATAATGCCATAATATAAAGCACAGGCAGATGATGAGTATCACCCGCCCCTTCTTTATAAATAACGATTTCAGATTACAAACAGATTCAGATTTTTTGCTATAATCAATATTCTTCTTCCTCTGCTTCTTCGCCTTCGTGAATATCAGACTTTGGTTTCTTAAGACCTTTAATCTCAATATGATGCTTCTGTGCATAATCCCACAGAGCCGCATGGATTGCTTCCTCTGCAAGCAGGGAGCAGTGTACTTTTACAGGCGGAAGTCCGTCCAGGGCTTCCATAACTGCCTTATTTGTAACTTCCATAGCTTCTTCGATGGTTTTTCCCATTACCATCTCTGTTGCCATGCTGCTAGTTGCAACTGCCGCACCACATCCGAATGTTTTGAATTTGCAGTCTTTGATGATATGTGTTTCATCATCGATATCAAGAAAAATCCTCATGATATCACCGCATTTTGCATTTCCCACTGTACCTACGCCACTTGCGTTCTCTATTTCTCCTACATTACGCGGATGCTGAAAATGATCCATTACTTTTTCACTGTAAGCCATTTGTGTTTCCTCCTGTTATCCTGACTTTCTTTTAATATTATTTCTGTTGTAACTGCAAAAATACAAACAATTATCTTCTGTTTTATTATTTATTCTGTTTTTTCATGAAATCTTCATATAATGGAGACATGCTTCTTAAGTGCGCTACAATTTCTTTCAATCTGTCCACTACGAAATCTACATCTTCCATTGTTGTCTCTTCGCTGAGTGTCATACGCAGAGAACCATGTGCAATCTCGTGCGGAAGTCCGATTGCAAGAAGTACATGGGACGGATCAAGAGAACCTGATGTACAGGCAGATCCGCTGGATGCACAGATTCCATAATTATCCAGCATCAGCAGGAGAGATTCGCCCTCAACAAACTGGAAGCTGACATTTACGTTATTCGGAAGACGTTTTATACGGTCACCGTTTACTTTTACATAAGGAATCTCTGTCTCAATTCTGTGGATCAGATGATCTCTGATAGCGATTTCTTTGTCAGTACGTTCTTTCATGGATGCATTTGCACGTGCTGCTGCTACACCGTATCCAACGATTCCCGGCACATTCTCTGTACCTGCACGACGTTTACGTTCCTGTGCACCGCCATGTACAAAGGAACGGATTTTTACGCCCTTACGAATGTAGAGGAAACCGATTCCTTTTGGTCCATTGATCTTATGTCCGCTGGAGCTTAACATATCAATGTTGCATTCATCCACATTGATCGGAACCTGACAGAATGCCTGAACAGCATCTGTGTGGAAAAGCACCCCATGCTCTTTTGCGATACGTCCGATTTCCTTGATCGGCTGGATAGAACCAATCTCGTTGTTTGCAAACATTACAGAAATCAGGATTGTTTCCGGTGTGATTGCTTTCTCAAGTTCATCCAGTTTTACAATACCGTTCTCGTCTACATCTACATATGTGATCTTTGCGCCGCGTTTCTCCAGATATTCACAGGTATGGAGAATTGCATGATGCTCGATCTTTGTTGTGATGATGTGGTTTCCTTTTGCTTTATATGCCTCAAAGGTAGCCTTCAGAGCCCAGTTATCAGACTCGGAACCACCTGCTGTGAAATAAATTTCTTCTTTCTTTGCTCCAAGAACTTCTGCGATCTGCTCTCTTCCTTTGGTGATCGCCTCTTTGCTCTTGCCTGCAAAATCATAAATACTGGACGGGTTGCCATAATATTCTGAAAAATATGGCAGCATTGCCTGGACAACCTCCGGTGCTGTTTTAGTTGTTGCTGCATTGTCCAGATAAATCATTTTTCCCATTTTCTTGTCCTCCTGTTTTATTTAAGTATGTCCGGTACATTTTCTTCCATGCCCTGACTTTCCATTTTTTCTTCATGTACTCTTCTGCTTTCCTCGATCAGCTGACCAAGCATCAGGGTATCGACAGCGCTTGTAATACTGTCATTGATTCTCTTCCAGACGAGCTTTGCCACACATACATCACTGCCATGGCAGGTTCCGTCATTCTCAATCCCGGGACAGGCTGCTGCTTCCAGGCTGCCTTCCAGCACACGCAGGACTTCACCGACCGAGATCTCATCTGCCGGCTTGCCAAGCTGGTATCCGCCGTAAGCCCCTCTGCTGCTCTTTACAAGACCGGCCTTCTTAAGCATGGCCATAAGCTGTTCGAGGTAGCTTGTGGAAATATCCTGTCTCTCCGCAATACTCTGTAAAGATATCGCTTCATTCGCACTGTGCAAACCAAGATCTATCAATGCTTTCAAGCCATAACGGGCTCTTGTTGAGAGTTTCATTTTCTCACCTCGTTTTTTAATTCCCAGTGTTTCCCTCGGATTTCATGATTACTTTACCAGAAACAAACCGTTCTGTCAAGGCTGTTTTGTTCATATATTGCTGTAAAGGCGTTTCGGCAGGTTACTGTTTTTTAGTCAAGCGGATATTCGCACCTGCTGCGCATGAAAAGGTCTGGATTTTTCATTATGTCAAAAAAACTTTTTATCAAAGGAACTTTACTTCTTACATTTGCCGGTTTGTTAAGCAGACTTATGGGGTTCTTTTACAGAATATTCCTGTCACACACTATTGGTGCACATGGGCTTGGTATCTTTCAGCTTATACTTCCACTGCAGATTCTGATCATGTCCATCTGCGCTTCCGGTATCCAGACTGCAATCTCCCGCCTCACTGCCGCAGAAAAAGTTTCCAAAAATCCCAGTCGTCATATCTCAGATTATTTTGTCGTGGGAACTGTATTTTCTGTTGTTTTCTCCCTGGTATTCTCCTGGTTTCTTTACAGCTATGCGGATTTCTGGGCAGTACAGATTTTGAAAGAGTCACAGACCTCCGGTCTGATACGGATTCTTTCTCTGAGTATTCCGTTGAGTACACTTCATACCTGTATCAGCAGCTATTATTTGGGAAGAAAACAGGCCGGATTTCCCGCAGGAGTCCAGCTTCTGGAACAGCTTTTCCGCACAGGCGGATGCTATATTCTTTATCTGATCTGTGCATCGCAAGGGCGAAACATCACTCCGGCAATTGCAGTCGGCGGAAATCTTATCGGGGAAATAGCCTCATCTTTTATTTCTCTTTTCGCAGTCAGTATGCATTTTAAGGTAACACATTATAATATCCGGAATATCAGAAGACCGCTTTCTGTTCTCAGAAAATTGCTCCATATTTCCGTTCCTCTTACCATGAATAAAATACTGCTCACCCTTCTGGGAAGTATTGAAGTGATTCTTATACCTGCAAGGCTGCAAATGTCAGGACTTACTCCCAAAGATTCCCTGAGTGTTTACGGAATCTTTACAGATGGCACTTCCGCTTATTCTTTTCCCCGCTACGCTTACAAACTCGGCTGCGGCCATGCTGATTCCCTCCATTACCCAGCTGCAGACTCTGGGGTATCAAAAGCGAATCCAATATGTGATCGGCAGGATTTTCCGATACTGTCTGCTGCTAGGCGGATCCTGCTTGGTTTTTTTTCTGTTTCTTGGAGAATTTCTTGGAAATTTTCTGTTTCACAGTCAGACAGCCGGAATCTATATCCATACCATGTCCTATATCTGTCCTTTTCTGTACCTGAACACCACTCTCACCAGCGTACTCAACGGCCTTGGAAAATCCGGCATCTGCCTGCTGCACAGTGTGATCAGCGTCTGCATCCGGATCAGTTTCGTGCTGTTTGCAATCCCTGTTCTGGGAATCCGGGGATATCTGTACGGGATTCTCTGCAGCGAACTGGCGCTCAGCATCCTGCACAGTTTACAAATACTGCAAAACAACTATAGCAATCCCCGTAAATAATGCATCTTGATTAAGAGACTTGATAGTTACTATTCACACTCCACTATCCCGCGAGGTGTTTTGGCATGGATATGCCAAAATTCCATTGCCGCAGGTAATCTGGAATGAATTTTGGCTACGTTACTGAGAACGAAGTGAACAGTAACGCTTGATATGATCGCAGAAAGTCATCCGAAAATATTTTGGCTATCGACATTCAGATAGGAATGGTTTATAATAAATTCCGAAAAAAGCAAGACAAATAGACACAAAGGAGATATTACTATGGGATTCGATTTTATCAAAAAATTACCAACCCCTGAAGAAATCCGTAATCAGTATCCCATTGATGCTGAAATTCAGGCTGTTAAAGATGCAAGAGATAAAGAACTGCGTGATGTTTTTACCGGAAAGTCCGATAAATTCCTTGCAATCATCGGTCCTTGTTCAGCAGATAATGAAGATGCTGTTCTGGACTATCTTACCAGATTACGCAATGTTCAGGAGAAAATAGCTGACAAGGTTCTGATTGTTCCACGTGTTTATACAAACAAACCAAGAACAACAGGAGAAGGCTATAAAGGTATGGTTCACCAGCCGGATCCCGAGAAACAGCCAAATCTTCTTGCAGGCTTGTAGCAATCCGTAAAATGCATATCCATGCAATCCGGACCAGTGGTATGACCTGTGCAGATGAGATGCTTTATCCGGAAAATTACCGTTACCTTTCTGACCTGCTTTCTTATGTGGCAGTAGGTGCACGTTCTGTGGAAGACCAGCAGCATCGTCTTACCGTCAGCGGCATGGAAGTTCCTGCAGGTATGAAAAATCCAACCAGCGGCGATCTTGCAGTCATGCTCAATTCCGTTGTAGCAGCTCAGGGCGGACATCGTTTTATCTACAGAAGCTGGGAAGTAGAAACAACAGGTAATGAACTGGCTCATACAATTCTCCGCGGTGCCGTAAATAAACATGGGGAGGCAATCCCGAACTATCATTACGAGGATCTTCGTCTTCTCTGGGAGAAATATCAGGAGAAAAACCTTAAAAATCCGGCTGTTATTGTTGATACCAACCACTCTAATTCTAATAAACAATATGACCAGCAGGTTCGTATTGCAAAAGAGGTTCTCCACAGCCGCCAGGTAGACCCGGAACTTCATACTCTGGTAAAAGGACTTATGATCGAGAGTTATATTGAACCGGGAAATCAGAAGATCGGATGTGATCATATTTACGGAAAATCTATTACCGATCCATGTCTTGGATGGGAAGAATCCGAACGTCTTCTGTATACAATTGCTGAGATGTGTTGATCCGTTATTGTTTATAAACAACATTCCATACTCTCTGATCAGATGGATCGCTGTAATTACATTATCTGTAAATAGCACATGTTATGACATTACAGGAAAAAACTATTCAGCCACCCACTGCTTATTGCTCTTTGCAACCTCCGCAGGGACTTACTTGATTCAGTTAAAAAAGCTTCTATAAACTGTTCAAAACAGACTATAGAAGCTTTTTCATTTGACATTATAGCAATCCTCATAAATAATAAGTTTTTAATGACGTGGATGTGTTTTCATATACACATCACGCATTTTATTCATATTCATGCCCAGATAAACCTGCGTAGTGGAAATATCGGAATGTCCCAGCATTTCCTGAACGCTTCGTATATCCGCACCATTCTGCAGCATATGCACAGCAAAAGAATGCCTCAATGTATGCGGGGCAATATCCCTTTTGATACCGGCATCATCCGCATATCCCTTTAATACTTTCCAGAATCCCTGACGGCTCATCGCTTTCCCTGAACAATTTGTAAATAATGCTGTTTCTTTCTCATCTTTCACAAAAACAGTTCTGGCTGTTTGCAGATACCGTTCCATTGCCTTCTTGCATGGAATACCAATAGGGATGATCCTCTCTTTTCCATTCTCATTACAGACCACATATCCAAACTGGAGATTGACATCAAAAATCTGAAGATGAAGCATCTCACTGACTCTCATACCTGTTGCATACAGCAATTCCAGCATTGCTGAATCTCTTATCCCTTTAGGGGTATCCAATTTCGGCTGCTGAAGTAATTTATCCACTTCTTCTATGGTAAGTATCTCAGGTGCCCTTTTCTCAACCTTCGGAGGTTTCAGGTTATCTGCCGGATCTTCTGCGATCACGCCTTCCTTCCACAGATACTGAAAAAATGCTCTCATAGAAGCAACGCTTCTGGAAATGGAAGATGACGCAAACTTCTCACGTTCCATGTAACTGATATACCCTTCAAGCTCAAGTTCTTTTACATCTTTATAATTTCTGATTCCCCGTTCCTTCAGAAATTCCGCCATTTTTTTCAGATCTCTCTGGTATGAGATCTCTGTATTTGCCGATGTTTTTTTTGTATTATGCAGATATGTAATAAATTCCCTTATTTCTATGTCCATATTCCCGTTTCCTTTTAATCAAAATATCCGCTGCCTGTAGCTCCTGCGATCAGACGAAAATTAATCCTCTTCGCAGTTTATCAGCAGAAAATCGTACTCTCTCCGATAAAATGTATATGTATTATACTGTTTATTTTACATAAAATCAAACCTTTTTTTCGAGAAAAATCCTTGTATTTCAAGCTTTTTCAGCATCAAATACCATATGTCGGAGATTTTATGACAACCAATACTAAATATAGTAAATATGTCATTAAAAAATTTTTATATATTTCAGAATAATGTCAATGATCAGAGGGTTCACATAGCATTCGATAAGTATTCCCAGAAAATATCCTACTGCTGCAATGCACATTTTTTTAAGATAAATACTGACTTCTCCGGAAATCAGACCTCTGTTTCTCCATATTTCTGATGATATCTTCCATTCCTGTTCCATAGAATAAAGCCAGACCGGAATGTAAAATAAATATTGCGGCAGCAAAAGTCCCATTCCGATCACCCCGCCTGCAAATCCAAATTCCAGTATAGAAACAGTCATTATCATACCTGCATACAATCCTGATCCCAGAAGCGTTATAACAGCAAGCGGCGCACCAAAAACCGAAAATCCACAGATTATATTCAACAGATAAAAAACACCTCTGTATTTTAATATTTCTTTCAGATATTCAATATTGCCTGTATTTTTTCCTGCAAATGTACTCAGAAAATATACCGATGCCCATGTTTTCTGCTGCCATTTTGCCTTCCAGATTATATTCGGTATCAGATTTCCGGCCAGAAATCCAAAAAGAAATAAAATAAGCGCAGGAAATTTTTTGGTTCCCGTTCTGTTTTTCTTCATTCTATCACCCTGTACCAGTTTACTGAGAAATTCCAGGAAGTATTCCTGTCTTTACAAGAAAGAATCGTGTCCGGAGGGCTTTTTTATGTTATAGGAACATTACGGAGTAATTTCCTATAACATAAAAACTGCACAGACTGTATAAATACAATCTGCACAGTTTATATCTGCAAAGAACTGTCCACGATAGTCCATAAAATGAACAATCATATTATTTCGCATAGTCAATCGCTCTGCTTTCACGTATCACGTTGACTTTAATCTGACCGGGATATTCAAGTTCTGCTTCAATCTGTTTCGCAATATCGCGCGCAAGGAGAACCATATCTGCATCATTAACATGCTCCGGCACTACCATTACACGTATTTCTCTTCCCGCCTGAATGGCAAAAGATTTATCAACACCTTTAAACTGGTTCGTAATATCCTCCAGTTGTTTCAGACGATTGGTATAAGTTTCCAGCGTTTCTCTTCTTGCACCAGGTCTCGCCGCTGAAATAGCATCTGCAGCCTGTACAATACATGCAATCAGAGATTCCGGCTCACAGTCACCATGATGAGATGCGACCGTATTGATAACAATCTGGGATTCCTTATACTTCTTACAGAGATCCACACCAATCTGAATATGAGATCCTTCTACTTCATGGTCAATTGATTTACCAATATCATGAAGAAGACCTGCTCTCTTAGCCATACGGACATCTACGCCAACCTCACCGGCCAGCATTCCGGATAACTGAGCTACCTCAATAGAATGTCTTAAAGCATTCTGTCCATAACTTGAACGGAACTTCATACGTCCAAGAAGTTTCAGTAATTCAGGATGAATACCATGAACTCCAACGTCCATAGCTGCATTCTCACCATCTTCGCGAATCTGCGCTTCTACTTCTCTCTGGCTTTCTCAACCATCTCTTCGATTCTGGCCGGATGGATACGTCCATCTACGATCAGTTTCTCAAGAGCTACACGTGCAACTTCACGACGGATCGGATCAAAAGCAGATAACACAACTGCTTCCGGTGTATCATCAATAATAAGATCCACACCTGTAAGTGTCTCAAGAGTACGGATATTACGGCCTTCACGACCAATAATCCTTCCCTTCATCTCATCGCTCGGAAGCTGAACAACCGAAATGGTAGTTTCAGCTACATGGTCAACTGCACATTTCTGGATGGCATTGACAACATATTCCTTAGCCTTCTTACCAGCTTCTTCCTTTGCCCTGCTTTCCAATTCCCTGTAAAGTCTGGCTACATCCACTTTTACATCATCTTCAACGGATCTGAGTAATTCTTCTTTTGCCTGTTCGGAGGTCAGACCTGAAACTCGTTCCAGTTCCTGTACTCCTTTTTGCTCAAGTTCTTCTACCCGTTTTTCTTTCTTCTGCACCTCAGCTGCTCTCGCTGTGCATTCCGCTTCACGCTTCTCAACTGCATCTGCTTTCTTGTCAACCGCGGATTCTTTTGCTAATACACGATTTTCATATTTCTGCAGTTCGTTTCTTCGTTCCTTGGTTTCTTTCTCCAGTTCATTTTTTGTACGGAGAGATTCTTCCTTCACTTCCAATAAAGCTTCTCTTTTTTTAGTCTCAGCTGTTTTCAGAGCTTCATCTATGATGCTTCTTGCTTTGTCTTCTGCTGTCCCAACAATCTCGGCATCCTTCTGGATTTTATTGTTCACAGCGACTTTGCAAGTAACAGGAACTGCAATAAGTAGCGCGACTACCACAGCGACAATTGCAACAATAATTGTTGTTGTCACAGGAGCACCTCCTTATTTAGTTTTCATTGTACAAATACAACAATACAAGTTTATCTTTTTTTCATACTTATGTCAAGTTTTTCAGGATAATTGTTTGAATATTTTTCCTATATTTAATTACTGTTCGTTCTGTTCTCAGTAATATATTTTGCAATATACATACAATAGAGTATACTATGATTCATCCGAATATGTATGTACAAGTCTGATATTCATATTCTCAAGAGTATCTGCAATGTCTGAATATCCAAATCCTCTTCTCACAAGATAACCATAGAGCCGACGCATTTTTTTCTCATCCAGCTCAGTATCCGGCGGATATTTCTTTTCTATGGTTCGATAGAGGATTTCTTTTTCATCAGGCATATTTAAGGCAGCCTCTTCCTCCCATGCATTTATCGCTGTTTTCCTGTCTATTCCCTTTCCCATAAGTTCCCGGATGATCTTCTGCCGGCTCTTTGTATCCATTCTGTATGCAATATAAGTTCTGGCATATCGTTCATCATCTATATATCCATAGGCTTCAACATATGTCAGAGCATGATCAACCGCCTGACTGGTAAATCCCGCCTGGCGCAATTTCTCTCTCAATCCCTTCTCCGTCCGATCCATATGTTCTAAGAGACGCATGGCTTTACGCCTTGCGTCTCTGTATTCTTCAGGTTCTTCCGTTAAATTTTTCTGTTGTTTCTGTACAGTCTGTCTCTTTAAAGCCTCTGCATTCCTGAGAAATTCTCTCAGATCTCCGGATGAATTCCCCATGATCACTCCTCAGAAGCATCCGGTGCATCACCTGTTGCCGGCACCGGCTCTTTGGCCTGTCCTTCTTCATCCGGAAGAAGATGATAATGGATTCTGACTTGCTTCTCAATCTCATCACAGATATCTGTATGCTCTTTCAGGAAAATCTTCGCATTTTCACGTCCCTGTCCGATCTTATCTCCGTTATATGCGTACCATGCACCGCTCTTATTTACAATTCCGCATTCCGCTGCCAGATCAAGAATATCTCCCTCTTTGGAAATGCCGGTTCCGAACATAATATCAAATTCTGCCTGTTTAAACGGCGGAGCCACCTTATTCTTCACAACTTTGATTCTGGTGTGGTTTCCCACCATCTCACCGCCCTGTTTCAATGTCTCTACTCTGCGGACATCCATGCGGATAGATGAATAAAACTTCAGAGCACGCCCACCTGTCGTTGTCTCAGGGTTTCCAAACATAACTCCAACCTTCTCACGCAGCTGATTGATAAAGATAACTACACAATTAGATTTACTGATCACTGCTGTAAGTTTACGGAGAGCCTGTGACATCAATCTGGCCTGAAGACCTACATGGCTGTCACCCATATCTCCATCAATCTCCGCCTTCGGTACAAGTGCGGCAACCGAGTCAACGATCACAATATCCACAGCTCCGGAACGCACCATCGTCTCTGTGATCTCAAGTGCCTGTTCTCCATTGTCCGGTTGTGATATGTACAGGTTATCGATATCTACACCGATATTCTTTGCATAGACAGGATCCAGAGCATGTTCTGCATCAATAAATCCGGCAATCCCGCCTCGTTTCTGCACTTCCGCAACCATGTGAAGTGCAACGGTTGTCTTACCACTGGATTCCGGTCCGTAAATCTCGATGATACGTCCCTTGGGAACACCGCCTACTCCAAGTGCAATATCAAGACTTAAAGATCCGGTAGGGACTGTCTCCACCTGCATATTTGCTCCGGATTCCCCGAGTTTCATGACTGATCCTTTCCCGTAATGTTTCTCAATCTGTCCAAGCGCTGCTTCCAGTGCTTTCTGCTTTTCTTCATTTATCATTTATTTTAATCTCCTTCAGCCCTTTAAGAACTTATGTTCGTTTTCTATTCATTATAGTATTATACTTCCTGTCAAATGTCAAGCTTTTTATTCTGCCTGAATAACCTTTTCATGTTACTGTTCACTCCGTTCTCAGTAACGTTGCCAAAATTCATTCCAGATTGCCTGCGGCAATGGGATTTTGGCATATTCATGCCAAAACACCTCGCGGGATAATGGTGTGTAAACAGTAACAACATAACAGTAAAAGCAGGGAATGTGCTTTTTTTACATTCCCTGCTCTTTCGTAGTTTTTAATATTTCTCTCTGTTTCTATTTATCACCAATCAGCCAGTTGTACATTTCTTCATACTGACGTGCGGAATTACCCCATGAAAAATCAGCTGCCATAGCACGATCAACCATTTTATTCCATTCACGTTTCTTATCATAATAGATTCTTTCCGCATTGCGCACTGTTGCAAGCATCTCATGCGCATTGTAGTTTCTGAAAGAAAATCCGTTTCCAGTTCCCTCATATTCATTATAAGGTACGACCGTATCCTTCAGTCCACCTGTTTCTCTGACGATCGGAAGTGTTCCGTAACGGAGACTCATCAGCTGACTCAAACCACATGGCTCAAATAAGGACGGCATCAGGAACGCATCTGCTGATGCATAGATACGGTGAGACATTTTCTCATCATAATAGATCTGAGCAGATACCTTTCCATGATATTTCCAGTCAAAGTGACGGAACATATTCTCATAACGTTCATCACCGGTTCCAAGAATTACAAGCTGGATAGCATCCTGGCAAAGCTCATCCATCACATATGCGATCAGATCAAACCCTTTCTGATCTGTCAGTCGTGATACAATACCTATCATCATCGTCTTCGGATCTTCCTGCAATCCAAGATCTCTCTGCAGCTGAAGTTTGTTCTTAACTTTCTCTTTTCTGAAAGTTGTTGCATTATAAGTCTTTGTGATATATGGATCTGTTTCAGGATTGAATTCATTGTAATCAATACCATTTACAATTCCACGCAGGCTGTTTGCACGCGCACACATCAGACCGTCCAGTTTTTCTCCATAGAACGGTGTCTTGATTTCCTCTGCATAAGTATTGCTTACAGTAGTGACTGCATCTGCAAACACAATACCGCCCTTCAGATAGTTGGCATCTTTATATGCTTCCAGTTTGTCTGCTGTAAAATAATAATCGGACAGTCCTGTGATATTCTTGATTGTCTGTACATCCCATACACCCTGGAATTTAAGGTTATGTATTGTCATGATCGTCTTGATATTCCAGAAAAATTCATTCTGCTGGAAGCTGTCGTGCAGATATACGGGAACAAGTCCGGTCTGCCAGTCATGACAGTGTATAATATCCGGTCTGAATCCGATAACCGGAAGAACTGACAGTACAGCTTTGGAGAAGAATGCAAATTTCTCCAGATCCCATGTTCCTCCATCATACGGTTTGGGTCCGCTGAAATAGTATTCATTGTCAATAAAATAAAACTGAATTCCTTCGTACTCCATGTGCATGATTCCTACATAGCAGTTCTTATATCCAAGATCCATATAGAAATGTGTGATATAGTTCATTTTATCTTTCCATTCCTGTTTCATACAGGCATATTTCGGTAAGATCACACGAATATCAAAATATCGTTTATCAAAATATTTCGGCAATGAGCAGCTACATCTGCCAGACCTCCTGTTTTGATAATGGTACAGCTTCAGATGTTGCAAATAAAATATTTTTCATGCGAAAAACCCTCCTTGGTAGCCTTTATTGAATAATTATACTCCAAACTATGACTATTGGAAAGAGCGATTTTTATATTCCAGTCTGATTTTATCTGCAATCAGAGCAATAAATTCTGAATTTGTGGGTTTTCCTTTTCCTGTACTGACTGTGTAACCGAATAATTCATCTATTGTGTCCATTTTTCCTCTGCTCCAGGCAACTTCAATGGCGTGTCTGATAGCCCGTTCCACTCTGCTGGCTGTTGTCTGATGTTTCTTTGCAATCGTAGGATACAGTATCTTGGTAATGGAATTGAGCATCTCCATGTCATTAACTGACAGGATGATGGCGTCACGCAGATACTGATATCCTTTAATATGTGCAGGCACTCCAATCTCATGAATGATATTTGTCACGTCTGTTTCCAGATTTCTCACAGGTACCGGATTGTCTTCTGTCCTTTCAGGCTGCCGCCCGATCTGACGTATTCTTCTCTCGCCGGCTCTGCGCACATGTTTGATACGATTAAGCAACATCTGATTATCGAAAGGCTTCAGGATATAATAATCTGCCCCTAAGTTAAATGCATTTTCTGTAATACGTTCCTGACCGACTGCCGAAACTACGATAAATGATGGGATCTTTTTGAGACTTTTGTCATTGGCAAATTTCTCCATTACTGCCAGTCCGTCCATTTTCGGCATAATAATATCCAGAACCACAACGTCCGGTTCCTTTTCACGTATAATATTACAGATTTCTTCTCCGTTATGCGCTTTTCCCACAAGTTCCAGATCTTTGTCTTCTTCTATTATCTGACCAAGTACTTCCACCATTTTCTCATTATCATCTGCAATTGCCACATTTAATTTTTCCATAAATTTCACTCCTCCCCCATTTTTCAATAAATCTCTTTTCTTTTTCGGTTCATCACATATTATAGAGGAATGCTTACGGAAAAATCAAGACACAGAGAGAAATTTGTCCTATTTTATGTCGACAGCTTTGGTGATTCTTTTTTCTTTATTTTCATTTTTCACAGACATCTGATATATTTCGACAATAATCAGATTTTTGTTTCATAATCCTGATCATCCATTAAAAGAGTCTTTCTGTATTTTTCAGCATATTTTCAATAAAGATTCCATATCCGCTGGAAGCATCCTGAACAAATACATGAGTTACCGCACCAATGATTTTTCCATTCTGGATAACCGGGCTTCCGCTGAGCCCCTGTACAATCCCTCCTGTAGCTTCCAGAAGTTCTTTATCTGTCACCTTTATCACAAAACTTTTGTTGGTATCTTCATGATTCAAATCTATTTTTCTGATCTCTGCATCATATTCTTTTACCTCGCCATCTGTACTGCAGAGAATTGTGGCTGTTCCAATCTTCACTTCCTGCTTATACGCAGCCGGCATTTTCTTTAAAGTGATCGCATCATCTGCAATCCCTGTGAACTGACCATAAATTCCGTTTCTGCTGTTTGCTTCGATAGTTCCAAGAATATTTCTGTCATCATAGCAGATGTATCCTGCAAGTTCGCCGGGATTGCCTTTACTTCCTTTGTTAATCGCAAGAATCCGGGCTTTATACAAAGCTCCGTTTCGGATATTCAGAAGCTGGGCAGTGTCTATATCACTGATTCCATGGCCAAGGGCACCATAATTACCATTCTGATCTACGTAGGTAAGCGTTCCTATCCCCTGCGTATCATCTCTTACCCAGATTCCAAGTTTATAGTCTCCTTTTTTGTCTTTTACAGGAGTTACAGATACAGGAATACTCTCTCCTTTACGGCTTATCCCCAGTGTAACTTCGCTGCCATCAAGTTCTGAGATGTCATCTATCAGTTCTCTTTTTGTAGAGATTTTTTCTCCGTTAAATGAGATAATGTAATCTCCCTGTCTGATAATATTTCTCGCAGGCTCCTCTGTCTCACCATTCCGATTCTGAATTTCACCGGTGTCAATCACCAGAACACCTTCTGTTTGCATATAAATTCCTATGGTGCTTCCGCTGACATAAATTTCCTGATCATCTGCAGGTGTTACTTTTATTTCTTTAAATGGAATATAACCCAAAAGTTTACAGGGCAGAATATAGCCTCCATCCTGCGAAACAGTAACTGCTTCTTCAAATGTAACAAACGGTGTTGACAAAACTTCTGTGACATCTTCTGTTTTTTTGCCTCTGGAAATCTGAATTTCGTCAGGTATCTTTCTGTCCAGATATCTGTAACCTGATATCAGCATCACCAACAGATCCAGCACAAGACAACAGATGACAAAAAGTCTGTATTTTCTTTTGTTCATTATTATGCACATCCTTTCATTCTGTATTTATGAAATTCTGTAACTGTGAAATTGCCATAAAACACTTCCCATCACAGTAAACCCGAAAGGTACAAAAATAAGAGAGAACAATCCGTCACAAAGATTATCCTCTCTTAGTATGTGGTCAATTATTTTATTTAAATCTTGTATTTTTTTGTTTCTGTGCCAATTCTTTCATCTCTTTCGCATTCTCAAGAACTGCAGGTGTAATTTCTGCACCACCTAACAGTCTTGCCAGTTCGCGGATGGAATCATGTTCTTTAAGCACATGGATCTGGGTAATAGTCTCAGTTCCCTGCAGATGTTTTTCAATTTCAAAATGACTGTCTGCCATAGCTGCAATCTGCGGCAGATGCGTGATGCAGAGTACCTGATGATGCTGTCCGATCACTGCCATCTTTTCAGAGACTTTCTGTGCAGTTCTTCCACTGATACCAGTATCGATCTCATCGAAGATCAATGTCTCAATCTCATCTCTGTCTGCAAGGATTGCCTTTAATGCAAGCATGATTCGAGACAACTCACCGCCGGATACGATCTGTCCCAGTGGCTTCAGAGTTTCTCCGGGATTTGTAGAAATGAGATACTGGATATCATCGGTTCCATTATCTGTGTAGTTTTTCTTTTTCCGGAAATCAATGGCAAAATTCACATCCAGGAAATTTAAATCCTTCAATCCCTGAATAATCTTCTGCTCAAGCTGTTTACTGTATTCTTTACGGATTTCTGCTAATTCATCCGACTTTTTCTCAAGAATATTTTCCAGTTCTCTGAGACGCTCCTTTAATTCCTGTAAATTTTCTTCATATTTATGTAATTTTTCCAGTTTTTCTTCCTGAAGTTTGCGATATGTGAAAATTTCCTCAATGGTACGTCCATATTTTGCCTTCAGTCCATTGATCAAATCCAGTCTTCTCTCTGTCTCATAAAACTCTCCTTCATCAAAGGTCAGCTCGTCCAGATAAGCGGATAATTCTCTGTTAAAATCATTCAGAAGACCGTCTACAGAAGTAAGTGTCTCTGCAAGAGGTGTAAGCTCCGGATCATACTGTGTTACATGAGAGAATTCCTTTAATGCCTCTCCGACAGTCTCTCCGGCGCCTTCCTTGCTTTCATAGCCTGTGAGATTATGTACAAGCTGCAGGGAGTCAACGATGAGTTTTGCATTGCTCATTTTTCTGTACCGGGCTTCCAGTTCCTCATCCTCTCCCGGCTGCAGATTTGCTTTCTCGATTTCTTTGATCTCAAACTCCAGAAAAGCCAGCTCACGATTCCTCTGCTCCTCATTCATATTCATGGAACCAAGTTCTGTTTTGCATTTGCTGTATTCTTTGTATGCCAGAGATACTTCTCCTTTGCAGGAAGGATTTTTTCTTTTCCATATGCATCCAGGATTGCAAGCTGCTTATCCTGATACAGAAGTGACTGATGCTCGTGCTGTCCATGGATATCCAAAAGGCATGCAGCAGCGGCCTTCATCTGACCTACAGTACTTGTCTCTCCATTAATCTTGTTGATGCTTCTTCCATCCATGATTTTTCTGGACAGAAGTACCTGTCCATCTTCCGGACAGATATCCAGTGCTTTCAGTGTCTCCAGCGCTTTCTCGTTTTCTACCTGAAAAAGCAGCTCCACAAGTGCATAGGATGCATTTTCCCTTATCATATTTTTAGAAGTTTTTGCACCCAGGATCAGCTGCATAGACCCCAGAAGGATAGATTTACCTGCTCCGGTCTCACCGGTCAGGATATTCAGTCCGGGACCAAATTCTACTTCTATTTCTTCTATCAGTGCAAGATTTTTCACATGCAGATGAGCTAACATTTATTGCCTCCATAATCAAGTCATTTGTAATGTTAAAAGTTCAGGATCGTAACTGCAAAGGTATTGAGCAGTTACTCGTGGGATCACTTATTCAATCTGACAAAACTTCTCAGTTTCTCTGCTGCTCCCAGTGCCATGTCTGCAGTCTTTGCAGCACACATAATAGTGTCATCACCTGCAATACATCCCAGTATTTCCGGCCATTTCAACGCATCCAGGCTGCTGCCACGCCCATGGCCATTCCGGAAACGGTTTTGATCACAATGATATTCTGTCCCACATCAATAGAAAGCAGGGTATCTTCCAGTACTCTTGTATATTTTTCTCCAAGACTTCCTGATTCATTATTAATAATTGCATAACGGGACTTTCCGTCCTTTCCTGCCACTTTTGTCAGCTTGAGAGCACGAATATCTCTGGATACAGTCGCCTGTGTCACCTTAAATCCTGCCTCATTAAGTCTGGAGGCCAGCTCTTCCTGTGTATCAATATCATACTGATGAATCAGTTCAATAATTTTCTCATGTCTCGCAACTTTCACCTTATTTCCTCCTGCTGATCAGCTGTCTCTCATCTTCCGGCGCAATACCTCAACAAAACTTAAATGGTTCAGCTTCAGAATCTTTGTCTTTACATCTGCCCGCCGGATCTGAATGCAGTCACCGGTGACCATGGGGATAAATGTATCTCCGTCAAAAGATGCGATTCCCTTTTCACAGTCACAGTGTCTTCCTTTTCCTATCTCTACAGTGATCACATCCTGCGCAGGAAAAATAATGCTTCTTGTATTCAGTGTGTGTGGTGCTATGGGAGTCATGATCGTCATGGCGGCATTGGGCGATACAATAGGTCCTCCCGCTGACAGACTGTATCCGGTAGATCCGGTAGGTGTTGAAATAATAATTCCATCAGCATTATAAGAGTTAAGATAAACATCATTTACATAATTCTTAAACCGGACCACGCGGAGATGACCGTCTCTGCCGATCACAATGTCATTCAATGCAATATCCTGTCCGATCAGTTTTCTGCCGCGGTACACCCTTCCTTCCAGCATCATGCGTTCTTCTACCTCGTAATCATCCGCCATTAGCTGATCCAGAGCACTGTACAGAGAGGTCTGATTCACTTCTGCAAGAAACCCAGATTTCCCAGATTGATTCCAAGAAGAGGAATTTCCTTATGCACCACATCCCTTGCTGCCTGAAGAAGTGTGCCATCTCCTCCCAGAACAATAATACACTGTGTATCGTCCGGAACCTTATCAGGATCTGTATAATGAAAGGAACCCTCATGTTTCCTTTCTGCCTGCTGTACTTCACAGTTTTTGTGATGTGTTTTCAGATAATCTGCGATTTTTTCTGTGATTTCAAGTTTTTTATCCTTGTCACTGTTTGTAATAATATAAAACCTGTCCATAGTTTCTTCCTGACTCAGCCTTTTTAATCCAACTGTCCATGAGCCTCTGCCACAACAGCTTCTACAGATACCTTCAGGCTGTCGGTAACCCCGGTACCTTCCGGATGTTTTTTCAGATGAAGAAGATATTCGATATTTCCTTCCGGTCCTTTAATTGGCGAAAAAGAAAGATGACATGGCTCCATAAAAATACTCATGGCATAATCGCGCACTTTTTCGATCACTTCCTGATGAACAGCAGGATCTCTTACAACCCCCTTCTTTCCGACTTTCTCTCTCCCCGCCTCAAACTGCGGCTTGATCAGACATACGATCTCACCCTCATCTGTAAGGAGATTTCTTACAGGAAGCAGTACTTTTGTAAGAGAAATAAAGGACACATCAATTGATGAAAAATCTGCCGGTTCTCCCAAATCCTCCGGTACCACATAGCGGATATTGGTTTTCTCCATACAGACTACACGCGGATCGTTACGAAGCTTCCAGTCAAGCTGTCCATATCCTACATCAATGGAATAAACTTTTACTGCCCCGTTCTGTAACATACAATCTGTAAACCCTCCGGTGGACGCACCTACATCCATACAGACCTTACTATCCAATGTGACATCAAAGTTTTTCATAGCTTTTTCAAGTTTCAGCCCACCGCGGCTTACATACGGAAGAGTGTTTCCTCTGACCTCAATCTTTACAATCTCCGGGAACATGGTTCCCGCCTTATCTTCTTTCTGACCATCAACATATACATCGCCTGCCATGATGAATGCCTTTGCTTTCTCGCGGGATGGCGCAAGGGCGCGTTCCATCATAAGCATATCCAAACGTTTCTTCATTGCTCTCTTAATTCCTCACTATCTTCTATTGCCTGTCTGATGTCTTCCACTCCAAGTCCAATCCGGCTGCGCAGGCTTTCTACATTTCCCTGGGGTACAAAACGATCCCAGACAGCTGCCGACAACACTCTTATTTCCGGATGACAGGCTTCCATATAAGCAGACACATGCTCTCCGTATCCGCCGCTTTTCACATTCTCTTCTACTGTCACAAACAGACTGTGATCCTTTGCCAGTTCATCAAGGAGATCCACATCCAGTGGTTTCACAAATCTGACATTTACAAAAGTAGGATCATAGCCGTCATCTTTCAGTCCTTTACAGATTTCCATGCAGGACGGGATCATACTTCCCACTCCCAGCACAGCGATTTTTTTTCCTTTGCGGATAATCTCACTTCTGCCATATTCCACAGGTGCCTGATATTCCCGAAGCCCCTGATGCGCACTGCCTCTCGGATAGCGGATTGCAATCGGTCCGTCAAAGCTTACCGCAAATGCAAGCATTTCTTCCAGTTCTCTGTCATTCTTCGGTGCCAGAACAGTCATATTCGGCATCATGGACAAATAAGACAGATCAAAGCAGCCCTGATGCGTCTCCCCGTCTGCACCTACAAGCCCTGCCCTGTCAACAGCAAAAATCACATGAAGCTTCTGCATACATACATCATGCAGGATCTGATCTACAGCACGCTGCAGAAAAGATGAATAGATGGCAACAACAGGAACCAGGCCGCCAAGAGCCAGACCCGCCGCAAAACTCACCGCATGTTCCTCTGCGATTCCCACATCAAAAAATCTGTCCGGAAATCTCCTGGAAAATTCCACAAGTCCGGTTCCATCCGGCATGGCTGCGGTAATAGCTGTCAGTTTTTTATTTTTCTCACCAAGAGAGACCAGTGCTTTGGAAAAAACATCTGTATAACCCGGCACTGTTTTCTTCTGAAGTACCCGGCCTGTTTTAATATCAAAAGGACCTGTTCCATGAAACCTGTCCGGATGGGCACTTGCAGGTTCGTATCCTCTGCCTTTCTTTGTCAGGACATGAACAACTACCGGTCCCTCTACCCGTTTTGCTTCATTAAAGAGTTTCATCATCTGACGCATATTATGACCGTCAACAGGTCCCAGATATGTCAGCCCCATATTTTCAAACAGCATTCCCGGAATAAAAAGCTGCTTGACACTGCTTTTGGTTTTTCTCATAGTATCTACCAGAGCAGTCCCTACCTTCGGAACCTTCTTCAGTGCCTTTGTCACACCCATCTTCATTCCTGTATAAGCTTCTGCAGTTCTCAGTGCACTCAGATAAGTGGACATGCCTCCTACATTTCTGGAAATGGACATATTATTGTCATTTATGATAATAATAAAATTTGTCTTTAACTCTGCAGCATTATTTAATGCCTCATACGCCATTCCTCCGGTGAGAGCACCATCTCCGATCACAGAAACCACATGATGCTTCTGTCCCAGAATATCTCTGGCATGCACATATCCCAGTCCTGCCGAAATTGAATTGGAACTGTGTCCTGCATCATATGCATCACAGGGCTCTCACTTCTCTTAGGAAAACCGCTTAATCCACCTTCCTGTCGCAGATTCTTAAATTCATCTTTTCTTCCGGTAAGAATCTTATGTGTATATGCCTGATGTCCTACATCCCAGATTAGTTTGTCTTCCGGAAAATCCAGCACATTATGAAGAGCCAGAGTCAGTTCCACTACTCCCAGATTTGAAGCAAGATGTCCGCCTGTCCGACTTACTGACCGGATTAAAAAGTCCCTGATCTCCGCTGCCAGAGGCTCGAAATCTTCCAATGGTATCTTATGGATATCATTGGGTTTCTTAATCTTTTCCAGAATCATTTGTATCCTTCCTTTATTTTCTGCGGTTTATTAATTTTTCAATTAACAAATACAGAAACTCGTTATTTTTATTCAGACTCTTCAGCAGATCGATTGCCTTTTCTGAGAGTTCTTCCACCTGTTCAGCAGCCTTCTCTGTTCCAAAAAGAGTCACATAAGTAACTTTATTATTCTTCTCATCACTGTGTACAGGTTTTCCCAGTTCTTCTGCAGTGCTGGTCACATCCAGAATATCATCCTGAATCTGGAAAGCCAGTCCTATATTTCCGGCAGCTTTCTCCACTGCAGATACTTCCTGCTCATTTGCTCCTGCAAGAATTGCGCCTGTCATCATGGAGGCTTCGATCAATGCTGACGTCTTATTTCTGTAAATATAGTCAAGCATCTCTTTTTCAAGGGGCTTTCCGTCATTTTCCACATCAACACTTTGTCCTCCAAGCATTCCATGAATGCCTGTTTTCTGTGAGACCACTCTCAACGCATGGATTACCCGATCCTGCTCTTTTGCCAGGGCAAATGCCTGAAACATGGTTTCGTATGCGTAATTAAGCAGCGCAACACCGCTTAACACCCCCATGGCTTCCCCATATACCTTATGTGTAGTCAGTCTGCCGCGCCTGTAATCATCATCATCAAGTGCAGGAAGATCGTCATGGATCAGGGAATGAGTATGGATCATCTCCATTCCTGCCATAAACGGTTTTACAACTTCTTCCTTACCATCAAACAGGCGATATGTCTCCCGGATCAACATTGGCCGAAGGCGCTTGCCTCCTGCCAGCATACTGTAATTCATAGCCTGAGCCATTGTTCCGGCGAATCCCGCCTCTGCAGGCAGGAAGCTTCTGATCACTTTCTCTGTTTCTTCCGTTCTCTTTGCTAATTCATCTTGAAAATTCACTAAATGTACCATCCTCATTAAGCTGCAGCATTTTCTTCTCCACTGTATCCAGCTTCCCGCTGCAAAGTTTCAAAAGTTCCATGCCCTGTCTGTACAGTATAAAAGAGTCCTCCAGCGATGTGTCTCTGTTTTCCAGTTTTTCAGCCAGCAGATCCAGTTCTGCAAACATCTCTTCCAGAGATTTCTCCTCCTGTAACTGCTCACAGTTTTCTTTCTTCGCCATAGATTCTCTCCTCCTTCACCGTACCTGTAACATCTGCTTCTATCGTACCGTCTGTCACAGATATATAAATGGTATCCCCATTTTGTACCTGTTCTACACTTGTCAATGTCTTTTTATATTTATCTGCCACATAAGAATATCCCTGATTCAGTTTCTTTAAAGGGGAAAGTCCTGCAAAACGTTCCAGATAAACAGACAATCTGTGTCTCTCATCCTGAAGTTTCCTGTTCATTCCATTTTGTACAGCATTCTCCAGATCTGCCAGACGCTGTCTCTGCTCCCGCAGCCTATTCTCCGGACTCAGATAAGCAAATTTTGTCTGAAAATGCTCCAGTCTGCTGCGGTACAGATCCATTTTACCACTCATTGCACGATATAACCGCTGCCTGTAAATACTTACTGCTTCAATCACACTTCTGTAATCATCCACCGCAAGCTCTGCCGCAGCAGAAGGAGTAGGAGCTCGCAGATCAGCAGCGAAATCAGCAATTGTAAAATCCGTTTCATGACCTACTGCGGAAATAATGGGTGTACTGCACTCAAAAATAGCTCTGGCCACGATTTCTTCATTAAACGCCCAGAGATCTTCAATAGAGCCACCGCCTCTTCCCACAATGATCACATCCACATCTGTCTTATCAAGCATCTGTATTCCTTTTACAATACTTTCTGCCGCACCCGCCCCCTGTACAAGAGCCGGATATAAAATAATCTGTAAATAGGGATTTCTTCGATAGGAAATATTGCGGATATCCTGAACAGCCGCACCTGTCGGTGCAGTTACCACACCCAGACGTCTGATAAATCTCGGAATGGGCTGTTTGTACTCCTGTGCAAACATTCCCATATCTTCCAGTTCCTGCTTCAATGCAAGATATCTCTCATACAGAGCTCCTGCACCTTCCAGGGTAATCTCCTTTGCATACATCTGATAGCGGCCGTCGCGTTCATATACATCCACACTCCCGCCAACGATCACCTTATCGCCATTTTTCATGGCAAATGCAAGTCCCCGTCTGTGTCCGGCAAACATCACACAATTCAATGTTCCTGTCTCATCTTTCAGGGAAAAATAGATGTGTCCGCTTGTATGATATTTACAATTGGACACCTCGCCTTTTACATAAATCTTCTGCAGTAAATAATCCTGGGTAAACATATTTTTGATATAACGGTTTACCTGACCTACAGAATATGTGTTTTTCATTCTGATTTTTCTTCGCTTTCACTGTTGGCAATCTTGCCAAGGATACCGTTTACAAAGGAACCGGAAGTCTCACCGCCAAAACGTTTGGCAAGCTCTACCGCCTCATTGATAGCTACACCTGTAGGTACATCTTTGTCATATTTCAGTTCATACACTGCCAGACGCAGGGCAGTCAGGTCAACGCGGCTCATTCTCTTTGTCTTCCAGCCATTGCTTGTCTCATTTAACAGTGCATCGATCTCGTCTAATTTTTCAAGTACATGGCGGTATTTCCGGCTCATATACTCCTGATCTTTCTCTGAAAGTTCCTCCAGAGTATCAAAATAAAGTGAAAGCTGCTCACTCATCTCTTCCTCTGAATTAAATTCTGTCATGAACAGTAATTTAAAAATATGTTCTCTCTGCTCTCTTCTTCGCATAATTTTTGCTGTATAAACAGCTTTCCTTTCTAAATATCTCTTAAGTACACAAAAAAGGAAAGGGTTACTTTCCTTTTTCGTTCTCCATATCTACACTGGCAATATGAATATTAACATCTGCAACCTCAAGACCTGTCATATTCTCTATGGATGATTTTACTTTCTCCTGAACTTTCTTACTTGTCTCAAGAATGTTCTTACCATATTCGATATTCAGGTTCAGGTCTACTGTTACAACTCCTTCGAGTACAGTAACCTTAACACCTCTGGAAAGATTCTTCATTCCAAGTTTGCTTACCAGTTCGTTTGTGATATTGCCTGCCATGGAAGCAACTCCGTCTACTTCCGTAGCAGCAAGTCCGGCAATGATAGCGACCACTTCATCTGCGATCTGGACCTCACCAATGCCTCCTAAATCCTGTATTTTATATGTTATTCTTTTCTCTGCCATCTGAAAACCTCCTGAGGGATTCTTTAATCTTTGTTCATTATACCAAATCGACAGATAAATGAAAAGGGTTATTTACTGAATTCCGTTAATATTAAGCCAGGATTTCTGTCCTCTGTCATACCCACACTCCAGGAATTTACAAAGAGGAGCAGCGGATTTCCCTTAAGATCAGTAACTTTTTTCATATCAGAGGTTCCAATGATCTTATCCACTTTTACTTCTTCTTTATTTGCAATCCAGCGAATATGTTCATATGGAAGTGTTTCCAGACGGATATCTACATTATATTCATTTTCCAGACGATATTTCAGAACATCAAACTGCAGGACACCTACAACACCTACAATAATTTCTTCCATACCGGTATTAAACTCCTGAAAAATCTGAATAGCACCTTCCTGCGCGATCTGATTGATACCTTTAACAAACTGTTTTCTCTTCATAGTATCAATCTGACGGACTCTCGCAAAATGTTCCGGTGCAAATGTAGGAATACCTTCGAATGCAAACTTTTTACCGGGTGCACAGATTGTATCTCCGATGGAAAAGATACCCGGGTCAAAAACACCGATAATATCTCCGGCATATGCCTCATCTACCACATGGCGGGATTCTGCCATCATCTGCTGCGGCTGAAGCAGACGCATCTTTTTATCACCCTGCACATGATATACTTCCTGGGAAGCGTCAAATTTACCGGAACAGATTCTCATAAATGCGATTCTGTCTCTGTGTGCCTTGTTCATGTTTGCCTGGATTTTAAATACAAACGCTGAGAAATCATCATCCATGGGGTCAATTTCCCCAATATCAGACACTCTCGGAAGCGGTGATGTTGTCATCTTCAGGAAATGTTCCAGAAATGTTTCCACACCGAAGTTTGTCAGCGCAGATCCGAAGAATACAGGTGTCAGCTTACCTTTGCTTACCAGCTCCTGGTCAAAATCTGCACTTGCGCCGTCCAGAAGCTCAATCTCATCCAGAAGCTGTGCTTTCTGCTCCGGATCCATAATCTCATCTGCCCGGCTGTCACTTAACGGGATTTCCTCGATCACACCTTCTTTGGTACCTTTCTGTGTATCAGAAAAGGTAAGTATTTTCTCTGTATTACGGTCATAAACACCGCGGAATTTCTTACCGGAACCGATTGGCCAGTTGATCGGGCAGGTTGCGATGCCAAGTTCTTTCTCAATCTCATCAAGAAGGTCAAATGTGTCGTTTGCATCGCGGTCCATCTTATTGATAAATGTAAAAATCGGGATATGGCGCATTACGCAGACCTTGAACAGTTTTCTGGTCTGTGCCTCCACACCCTTGGAACCGTCGATTACCATGACTGCAGAATCTGCTGCCATCAGTGTACGGTAAGTATCCTCCGAGAAATCCTGATGTCCCGGTGTATCCAGAATATTAATGCAGTAACCATCATAATGAAACTGCAGAACAGAGGAAGTAACGGAAATACCTCTCTCTTTTTCGATCTCCATCCAGTCTGACACTGCATGGCGGGCTGTTGCCTTACCTTTAACACTTCCGGCAAGATTGATTGCTCCGCCATACAGCAGGAATTTCTCAGTCAGTGTAGTTTTACCTGCATCCGGATGGGAAATAATGGCAAATGTTCTTCTTTTTTCTATTTCATTCGTATACTTAGACACGTTCAGCCTCCTGTTGCGCTTTTTTATAATTGTTTGCATAAAACACCGGCAACAGCCGGTATCAGTTACGTTTTCTATTTTTTTACAGCATTCCTATTCTAGTATATGCACCTCTTTTCTGTCAAGATATATGTTCGCATATTCATATCAAAATATCAGTCATAAATATCAGTTGTATCGATTGCGGTATCCTCATATGGCTGTGCTGATGTTTCGCTGTCTTCCTCATACGAAGTATCTGCTGATGTTTCATCTGTCTGTGTTGTATCTTCTGCATCTTCACTCTCCTTCAGTGGGGTGATCACAATATTTTCTGGCGCAATTCCTGTTTTCCTTTTTACAATATCTTCAATCTGTGCTCTCTGTGCATCAGAAAGTTCTGCTTCAGGGATCACAACATCCGCAGTTTCTCCGGTAAGATTTACAACTACATTCTTAAAGCCCTTCGCCTCCAGCAAAAGCTCTGCTGCCGCTTCTTTTTCTGAAAGGTCTGTCATCGAGACCATCGTATGTATTGCCTCCTGCTTCTCTTCATCATCAATTTCTTCATTATTGATAATGTCCTGCAGATCTGCCTTGTTCTGTGAGCGCACCTGTTCTCTGCTGATCTTTGCCTGTGCGGCAAATCCTGTAGAACCCGTAAACACAGCCTCCCCGGGAGTATCCGTTTCCTGACTGTCTGTAAGACTATTATCAGTCAGACCTCCATCTGCCTGATTTTCATCCAGAAGAGCAGTTTCATCTGTAAGATCATATCCTGCATCTTCAAGGATACTGCTGCTGTCCGTACTTGCCTCCTTATCCCTGAATCCAAGATCTACATCTGCAAAGTTCAGATATCCTGCCACTGCAATCAGAATTGCCAGCGATGTAATAATGACCTGATTTTTTCCGATGACTTTTTTCACATTTATCTCCTCATTTCATTTTCATTATTCTAATTGTATTCAATCAGGATATTAATTAGAACTATGCAAATGTCAGAAAGTCCTTTAAATACAGTACTTTAGAGGATATTCAATTAGGAAATGATTTTTTTATTTGTGACTAACGTGTGACTAACGATAACAGTCTAAAACTTCCGAAATGATACTAAATATGTTTATAAATAAAGTTCCCGGGGAATTAACCCCGGGATGTTTTTATATAGCAATCAAATCTTTCCAAGTAGCAGATCCGCAAATACCATCCACTTCCAGAACTTCTTTTCTGGATTCCTGATAAGCTTTCAGAGCGTAAATCGTGTTTGCATCTGCTGTCCATGTAAGTTTCAAGGTTTTGCCGTTTTTTCCTTTAAAGCCTCTGGCTCTTAAAATTTCCTGTAAGAGGAGCACAGATGTGTTTTTATCTCCTGCTTTTACTGTTTCTGGGTTAAACATATATTTCTCTCCTGTTTGTGCGGTATTAGGCAATGCATTTTCAGATTTTGCGGGTACAGATACATCAGATGCAATACTGTAATCCGGTGTGCAGAACTTAGTTCCGGGCATCTGGCTGTTAAGATAACTCTTTGCACAGACACCGCCACCATTTGCAATAATTCCAGATGCACCAGAAGTATTTCCTTCGATGGTATAAAACCTGTCTCCGATTACGGCCGTTACGATGCCGGTATGGGCGAAAGTTCCGTTACGATAAAAGATTACAATATCGCCAATCTTCGGATTAGCATTCCTTGTAAACAGATTACCAAGTGTTGGGCAGTAAACATAGGGCCAGTGCTTCAACAGTTTTTTTGCTTTTTCCTGTCCGAATGCTTCCATAAAACACCAGCTCACGAATGCTGCGCACCAAGGCTGTCCTTGATATGATGGCTTAATGTCTCGCCAGTACTTCGTATAGTTGTTCGAACCGGCGTTTGCAGTCTTACTGTCGAGCTGACTATTGCTCTTCTTTTCAAGGTATCCAATCTCATTTTTTGCAATGAGAATCACTTTTTCAATAGCTTTATTCATTGCAGAAACCTCCTCTTTGTAATCCTTATAGAATACATCCATGTCAACGTTACCACTAATGCCGGATACTTTTCCTCTGCTGGAATACTGCCAGCCTGCACCAACAGATGGACGCAATCTTTCCTGTACAGAGCCATTATCACTAGCCGGATAACGAGCAATCCAGCAATCATACTTTTTCAGGGTATCTGACAGAATGTTATTGTACCAATCAAGATTGCAGTAGATACCGACCTTATAACCGGCTTTTTTGATTCTGGTCAGAAATGCTACTGCAATGTTCTCAATCGCCTGTTTTCCAAGGTTTCTCTGCTGACTCCATTCAAGGTCGTAGAAGATTGGAAAGTCCATTCCGCGTCCACCAAGAACAGAAATTACGCTCTCAGCTTCATCAATTGCCTGTGCCGGTGTCAGAGCGTAACTGTATTTATATCCGCCGACAAGGATTCCATTTGACTTGCATCCTTTGTAGTTATGCTCAAAAGAGGAATCAGTTCCAGATTTTTGATGGATTCTCAATATTGCAAACTTAATTTCAGAATTCGATACTTTCGCCCAGTCTGGCTTACTCTGATAAGATGATACGTCAATTCCTTTAATTTCCATATTTTCTCCCTTGCACGTATTTTATTTCACTATTCCTGGTTTTGATTCTGTTACTGTCCCGTCCTCATTCAGTACATAGCCATCCTTTGAAGTCTTTCAATTACCTTCTTATTCCACAGCTCAGGAACATCCATCCATTTCTTTAATCCGTTGATAACTCTTTCTTCAAAAAATTTAACCATTATTCTCACCCCCAATTGTTGCAACTAAAGTAGCCAGTTCATCAAGTGCCGAATCATGCGTTGATACAAGTTCGGCCAGACCGTCAATACCATCGCCATTAATCAGAATTTTACGATTAGATTCCGCATTAAGCATCTGCATCACAACATCTAACTTCTCAGACATCTCATTTAGCCTGTTCGAAACTCGATTAATGGCTTTGTAGATATTTGCAATTTCCTTTTTATCCATATACACCTCCTGTTCTTAGCCATTCAGCTATAAATAATTCATTAATTTGCTTTCCTGATTGTCTGATACTGCTTACGAATATTCAATTTCTCTTGATTTGATGGGATTTGCTGGGATTTTAGATACATAAACAGGGGGCAATGCCACGAATGTCGGCGGTGCTACTGGTGTTCGTATTCCCACTTCTGTACACATTACAGAAGTAATAGGGACCCTTGTTGTAAGGCGACCGTTCCCACCACCAGCCAGATACAAAACCACTATTATAAATTGGCTTCTTATATCTATTAGCGGTCGCGTTCTTAAAGTACTGATACTGTTCTCCCTCGCCTGCAAAAGAATACTTTGTAACGCCAAAAACCTCAATTTCAGAAGGTAAAAACGCATAGTCCTTAGAAGTCTTAATCTCACTACTCTGGCTACCTGCTGATGTCAATTTCTTAACTTGTTTCATCATGTTTTGGATATAGGCAGGCAAGCATCCTTTGTACACATTATTGCACCATGTACGTCTTTCACAGCCTTCCCAGCCACCACTATTTGTGTTTGAACTGTCTATATAACCATATTCATGCGATGTATCATAGGAGCTGTCGTATTCTGTCGTAGTGTCTAAATACAGCATACGTTCTGTCTGAATTGTAATCGCAGCTTTGGTCTTGCCATTGATAGCAGTCACTAAATCATCATGTTCAATTCCGATAATCACATAAACGTAATCATTTGCCTTGTGTGACTCACTTACGCCAGTTGCAGGCATGGCGTTATGATGAATTACCCTCTTGTCACCAACCGCCCAATAGTCTCCAATGTTGATTTTACCTGCGTAGTGCGCTTCAATCATCTTTGCAATTTCAGCATCCGTTCCGTCGGCAAATGTGACAATCTTCAAATCCTCTTCTGGTTCGCCGAGAAGTCTGTTACCCGCATCGTAGTTATATACGCCATCGGTAGAATATGGAAACAGTGCAAAGTAATATTGCTTGCCGTTTGTCAGCCCTGTAACGGTATATCCTGTTGTTTTGTATTTATCTCTCGTTGTATTATCAACCACAAGTGTTCCGTCATCTGGATTTGCGGGATAGCCTGTTTCTTTCATTACAAGTTTTGTACCAGCCCATGTAGAGAATGTTGAACCACTGATTACCGTGTTTTCAGGGTCTTGCCATTTAATCGTGACAGATGCGTTTAAGTTCTCGATCGTTGGGTTGTTTACGGGCTTGGGAGTAACGGTTGTGCCACCACCTTTTGCGTGGAGTGTTCCGTCTTCGTCTATGAATGTTGTCTTGCCGTCAGGTTTAACCTTACCAAGAGTTTCGATTGTAGCAATCGGAACAGTTGCGTCACTTCCCTTGTCTCCTTTTGGTCCTTTGATATTTACCGTTTCGGGATTGGCAACTCCATCTGTGTTGCTCCAGCTTATGTTTCCATCAGTGTCTACACTTGGAACGAATGTAGTGCCCTTTTCTCCTTGCGGTCCAGTATCTCCTTTTGCGCCCGTATCGCCTTGCGGCCCGGTAATATTTACTGTCTGGGGGTTTTCAAGTCCTCCGTCATTACTCCAACTTATGTTTCCTTTGATGTCTACAACAGGAGTGAATGTGATTCCTCGCTCACCAGTATCTCCTTGCTCACCTTTTGGACCAACTGGACCTTGTTCACCTTGCGGCCCAGTATCGCCTTTTAGACCCTGTACTCCCTGTTCTCCTTTTTCTCCGGGGTCTCCTCTTACACCCTGCGGTCCTGGGTCGCCCTTTGGGCCTTGCGGACCAGTCGGTCCCTGCGGTCCTTGAATCTTACCAGCATTGTTCCAATTCGTGCCGTCGAAAACCCACATTTCTCCGTCTATTAAATATGCATCGTTCTTCTCTGCACTCAGGGGGAGGTCTGCCTCAGATTCTTTTGTACCAAGGACATTAAGAGATGTTCCGTCATTTCCTTGTTCACCCTTTTCTCCTCGCGGGCCTTGCGGACCAACTGGCCCCTGCGGACCAACGTCTCCTTTTTCACCTTTTGGGCCTTGCACTCCTTGAGGTCCCATAATATTCCCAACATTTTTACTATCACCATCTGAAAATGTTATTGTCAAATTTCCATCTACGTCGATACTGACCGCTGTGACAGAGACGCCCCTCAGTGATTCTTTCTGCTCAGGTGTCAGCGATTCAAATGTCACGGTGCCATCCACGCCCTTTTCTCCCGGATCACCTTTATCTCCTTTTTCACCTTTTGGACCTTGCGGGCCAACAAATTCTCCGGCGTTAACCATCTCTGAAATGTCCTCAATGGAACACAACCGCCTTACATCATTAGCCGCAAATGCAATGTATAAGGCTTTACCAGATGGAACGGACGGGTCATTGCCAAGAATCGCAACGGGCTCTCCGGGACGAATTTTCGATGTATCAAAATCGGCGTACATACCGCGCCGGAATTGTATTGTATATGTATCGGCCATATTAGACTTACCTCCTTATAAAAGGAAATTATTTTTTATGTAATCCTTTACAGAATCAAGATTTTTCTGTACATCGTCATTCATCACAAGGAAATTACCTTTATTGTTCTGGCTGATGATACTTCCCGTGCTTTCGTCTACTTCTGAATAAGTGTAAGCAATGCGACTTCCTTCTCCGGTGCTAAGATTCATAAAACTTGTTAAAATCTTCTTCATGATATTACCTCCATCTGATTGATAATGCTTAATCTGTCGTTGATAAGCTCTGATTCATAATCTGGTTCCGGGATTTCTGTTTCTTCTGATTCATAATCTGGTTCCGGGATTTCTATATCTCTTGCGTCTGTATAAGCCGTATCTCCCGGATCAGTAAACCGCATATGCTCATATTGAGCCTGTCTTGCTTTGATTTCGAACGAAAATTTAAGTCCCGGAGTTCCTTTTACAATAAAATAATTTCGCTCTTTCTCGGCTACCCAGCAGTCACCCTCTCCTTCTCTTTGCAAGAACACATAATATTTAATGCCGACATTTGCAGATTCCTGAAAGATATCATCTATGTCAATCATACAAGTCCCGTCATCCGATATTACAGATTCACCGATATCTCCAAAGAATGGGGTTGGCATTTCATAGCAGTAAAAGAGCTGTTCATCATAGTCTACCGTCGAAACTGATCTTGATTTTGTCCCGCTTACTTTCAACTTCCCTCTGATAGAAGCATCTGCAAGGTCTGTCCCCGTACCTGCACTGTAGAAATGTCCACTTGCTTCTACATGTGTACCTACTTCAACTTTTTTTGATGTCGAAACGCTGCCCGCCGAAACACTAGTATCAATCGAGACTGAGCTTGCGTGTACGGTTCCTGTATAAAGATTGATTCCTCTAATTCGTGTTCCATACAACGTGCCGTACCCCGGTACATATACTCCTGTATTCGTCTCTGAATAGATCTCTCCAGTTGAAGCATCTAGCGTTACTTCTCCATACGTGCCACTTGCTGAAAGCTTTTTAAGTCCAACTTTCCATCCTGCTAATTCACCCGTGTTAATATAATCGGCATTCATATACACATTGCCATTTGATAGATACAGACCTTTATTACTACTGTTATCGCTTAACACATCAATAATCTCTTGTTTAGACATTTTCCCTATGTCGAGATCACTAAGCGCATTGTCTGTATAGCGGTTCGCGTTTGATAACGCTGTCGAAGCTTTATCTTCCGCAACGCTGTATATTGTATCGCCGTTTGTTAACGCAAATGTATTAGGCCTGAGCGTAACATTTCCGTAGTTATCAATCGCAAATGTTGATACCCCAGAACTGTTTGTAACGTTGATGTTTTTCAAGCTAATCAAATCGGCTGAAATCTGGCCAGACTTAATATAGGAAGCATTTATGTACAGATGCCCGTTCTGCATATAAATTCCCTCTTGCTTACCGTTATCCGTTAAAGCGTTAAAAACTCTTTCAAAATTGACAATTTTTAGCATCCAGTTCCTGCCAAGCGCCATCAGCCCCAGAAAACATATATACCTGGCTTGTAGAGAAGTTCATGAAAATCGAGCGTCATGCTTTTCATATTCTTCCCTTTTCCACTCAGATGCCGGATAGTTCTGCAATGTTGGCACATACGTGCATAATAGTTTGGGATAGTCACATTACGAACTGCCCCATCCACAACGTCCTTGGCGATCTGCTCAATAGTTCTGCTTTTTAGCGTAAGTTTTCAACATCTAATGTGACAGCGCCTGTATCAGCGTCTATTCTTAATGTAACATTCCCGTTATTATCTTTCGCTGTGAAACCTCTTGTGTTAATCCATTCTGATTGGATCCCAATAGCATACAGGATGTTCAGAACAGCATCCCCATTACTGTCAAAGCCTGCTTTCCAAGTCTGACCTCCATCTACTGACAAAAAGAATCCATCGACACCTGTCTTATAAATTACTTTAGAATCAGCAAGTGTAGCTTGTCGTGACGATATGATACCGTCGAGCCGTCTGCCTGAACTTCTTCTGTATAGTAGAATCCAAGGGTGTTCGCTGCAAGCTCATTCATTTGTTTGAGCTTTACGTCATATGCAGATAGCTTTTTTCTCTGTGTCTTTTTTTGCTTGCTCTACCGCTGCCTGCTGCTCACCAATGAACTCACTTACATCTTCTTCGGCGCTCTTTGCACTACAGCTCCATGATGTTGAACCACCAAACACAAATTCTACATTAGTTGCGAATGATCTAAAAACACGATTTTTAGTGTCGATAAATTCGACTGGATCGCCGAAAGTGGCGTATCCGTTGGCGATTCCGTCACATGAAAAAGGACGCATTCGCAAACCGATTAATTGATTTCCAATAGCTTCGACTCCTGCCTGTGCATTTCCTGACAATAGCTGATTATCAATAGTAATTACATAGCCGTCCTGACCCGACATATATTCGGTCTCATCTTCTACGTATTTGACGCCTGTTACAATAACATCGTCTACATCATATTGTAGATTCTGAATCGAAAATAACGCGTGATAATCGTTATTATTTAACGTACCACCATCAATCACAGTCCCTGTTGTCCACGGATTAAGCGTACCGCCATCCAGATCATCACCATTTGTCCAATTTTTTACTGCTCCACCATCGTAAATAGCCGTATTGGTAAATGTCTTATCAAACGTAATAATCCTGAGTAAGTCATTTTCGTCGATTCTTGCATTTCCACCGGCTATCCCAGCACACATTCCGATTACTGTACGGTATGTCGCATTAGATGGCGCTTTCTGAATCTGAAAGTCCGCATTTGGAAACATTGCATCTCCAAGAGTGATTCCGCATTGCTGACAGCATTCTGAGAGCAGTTCCTTGGCTGTACAGGGAAAAGACAGATTAGAATCATATGTCTTATCAGCGTTGTGCATTTTATCTAAGAGAGAAAGACTTATTTCGCTCGCTGTCGCAGGTTTTTTCGATACAATGTAAGTACCTCTTTTTATAGTTTCAATCCTGTCGGATAACTGCACATTGAGAAAGATAACAAACCTTGCAGCATTAAAATTATATCCGTCAAAGCGGCCATCATCGTTTACTAATGATAAACTTGCTGTTTTTTCGATTGCTACACCCACCGGGAAGTCCCCAGAGTCTGCTGAATCTACAAGGCTATTTCCAGACAGATAAAAGTCTTTTTTGCCTAGCTTAAGAGTTGTACCATTTGACAATGTAACATTTGCTGTCACGTAATAATTTCTGTTTGTAAGAGATTCTTTCTTCAACTGAGTAGATACATTTATCAAATCGGCTCAATCCTCCTTACATTAATAGACAAATCTGTCCACTTTTCTTCCCCATCTTTCAGAGTTTGCGCAGCCATGTTAAAATTTGATGCGTAGAATGTTCTGTCTACCCATCTTCCCGGAATAGTTGGGTCTTTATGGTGGAATGTGAATTGACTCTTGTTAAGTACAGTATTTAGTATGGTTGCTATTTCAGCCCATGTAAGCTCGCCCCATTGCATGTCATACCCACCAATTGTCCCCATTGGCGTATTGTGCATAATCAAATCCTGACTTCTTTTAGAATCTTCCGTAGAAGTGGTTGCGAACACCGGCTTGTAACTGTCCGGTGCTCTTATAACAACATCGTCTATTTTGAATTGTTCCTGTGTCATTTTTTCTCCTTATGCTAACTCAAATGGGTTCTTCCCGTTTCGATTTCTTCTCATTTCAGCTTCACTGATAATAATATCTAACAGTTTTCTGCCAGATGCATTAACTGTAACATTGTAGGTATTTCCGTCTCCCTGTCCTTTTCCTGATTCTTCCCGGACAATCTGACGTAACAGGCTTTCCGGCGCCTCCAGGTTATTGCCTTTTTTCTGGTCACCAAGCACCGCAAGGAATTCTGACCTTGGTGGAATAACTGCACCACTGGCCAGATACGGGATAGTTCCGATACGTGGAAATGTTGCATGAAATCCGATAGTCTTTGAGCCAAACGGTGTTGGAACAGTCCAGGGTCCAAAGGAAAATGCAGATTCAATTCCGCCAATTGCATTATTAATCATCCCAACTGCATTATTAACAATACTGATTGCCTGATTAATCGGGGCTTTAATAAAATTCACAATGCCTTCAAATGCAGATCTGACTGCATCTCTGGCGGCATTAAACTTATTAGTGATAGCATTTTTTATCGCTTCTACTTTATCGGAAACAAATGTAGTTACGCTTTCCCATACTTGGGATGTTTTGTTTTTTACACTATCCCACACACCTGTAACTTTATTTTTGATTGCGTTAAATACTGTATTCGCGGTGGCTTTAAGAGCACTCCATAAATTAGAAAGCGTTTTTTTAATGGCATTCCAGACTGTTGAAGTCGCTGTCTTGATTGCGTTCCAGGCAGTGCTAATGACGGTTTTTATTATTTTAAGTGCGCCTTTCGTCACAGTTTTAATTACGTCCCATGTGCCAGTTATAATGTCTTTAATAAGATTCCATATTCCATCTGCAATCTCTTTTATTCCTTGCCAAGCCAGTTCCCAGTCTCCCGTAAAAACGCCTACAAGGAAATCAATGATTCCGCTCAGAGTGTCTGCTACATCACCAATAATTTTAATTAATGATTTTATGACTTTGATTGCCACAGTGCCTACAACGTCAATTATTTCTGCCACAACCGGAAGTAAATTCGCGATTATCCAGTTAATTAAAGGCACTAACACCGACTCCCACAGAAGCTTCAGAGAATCAATGAGTTTTCCGAGGAATGTTTCTATCTTTAAAATCGCGTCCCCTAATGGTCCCTCTAACAGCCCTTTGAACTGTTCTGCCAGTCCTTGCAACACCGGAAGAATGTATGTGTTATATCCGGTTATCAGAGTTTCAAATATGCTTGATAGTCCATTTGCTATAGAATCAAAGAACGGCTTTACGTGTTCGTCGTATAACCTCGATATTGCGTCACTAAGATTCTGAACAACTGTCAGGACTCCACTCGTGACAGTTTCTATTACTCCGAGACTGCTTCAATCGCTGACTTCAGAATGTCTTTGTTGTCGATAAAAGGCTGTGCAATCATGTTCAGAATATCTCTGCCAAGTTTCGCAGCTGTTTCCGTAAGAGCCATTCCAATTTCAGCAAAGATTCCGATTAAATCTGCTGTAATCTGCTGTGCGGTTTCTCCACCAAAAACTGAGAAAACATCAGCGAAAGCAACTGCAAGATTTCCCGCGATTTGTGAAATTTCGGCACCGATGTTGAACATATCTATCAGATAGTTCTTTATTCTTTGCGTGTTCTGCTTTAAAAACTTTTCAATTCCGCCTATAATGTTTTGCGCAATTGTTAATCCGATTCTGGCAAATGAACCGGCAACTTGTCCAATTGCATATGCAAATGAATCTAAGAAATTATTTGCTGCTTTGGTAACTTCTGGGTCAGTGAAGATATCCTTTAAAGATTTCCATATGGAATCGAGATCTTTCTTTATTCCGTCAAAAATTGGCTCGTAATCTCCTAACCCATCCCAGAATCCTTTTGCGATTAACTTAGCCAGCTGTTTAAATCTGTCAATTATCTTCTTTAGTGGTTTTGACATTTTGTCAAGAACTGTCTCGCCTTCTGCAACCTTTCCATAATCAACATTTTGTACGGCATCTTTCATCTGATCTGGAAGTCCGCCGGTTGCGCCCGGTACTTTTGGCGATGAATCCGCACTTTTATCCGTTGAGTAATTATTTATTTCATCCAAAGGACTAAGGTATCCCTTTGCCGCTTTAGTAGCTTTCTTGGTTGCGTCCGCTGTATCATTTGTTGCGCCTGCCAGCTTTTCAGCATTATCGGCAGCTTCTCCGTATTGATCGGCTGTGTCGGCTATTGCATCCGTCCCGGCAAGACCTGCACCACTCGCGCCTGTTTGTCCAGAAGACTTCTTTCCGGTAATCAATTCCGTAAATGACTTGAAGGCATTTGCCAGAGTTGCTAACTTACCGAGTAAGATATTAATAACTTTCAGAACAGGCGTGAAGAGATTGATTAATCCCTGTCCGACTGTTGCCTTGAGAGATTGCAGCTGCAACTGCATCACTCGCATTTGGTTCGCCCATGAATCAGATGTCCTGATGAAGTCACCTGAAGCCGCAGATAATTGCTTCTGCACAAAAGCTAGACGGAGGGCAACTTTCTCCTGTTCTGTCATTTCAGATGTGGTTTTGCCATAGCCATTTGCCAGCGCGAACTGATCAAGTGCCGACTGGGTCATTACCACGCCGAGGTCCTTGAGTGTCTCCGTTTCGCCCGTAAACACTGATTTTAGCTTGATATAAGCCAAGTCCTGACTAATGTTGTAGAATGATGCCACATCACCAGTTAACTGCGTCAGAGCTGTTGACATATCGTAAGCTTGTGCTTCCGAGAATCCGAACGACTTAGACATCGCTCCGAATGTACCAACGTACTGCTTCGCCATTGTTTCAGATAATCCGGCTGAGGTCATGGCGTTCTTCGCAAATTCATTAACCTTATCCGACATGGTGGTAAATGTGACATCGACACGTTCTGCACTTCTGACAGATTAGAACCAAGTTCTACGCACTCTCTCCCAAACTGGGCCAGTTTTCCAATTGCGAATGCTCCGCCAATCAATACGCCTATTTTTTTTACTACGCTGCCAAGTCCGCCAAAAGACTGTCTGATTGCTGATACGCCGTTTTGCACACCTGACGTGTCCATTCTGGTATCAATAATGACTGAGCCATCAGCAGCCATGTGTCCACCTCCTAACTATTTGAGGTTCAACATCTCATTCAGCGCATTCTTGTACGCTTGCTCTTCTTCGCTGAGACGTGTTTTTATGTCAATAATATTTTTGTTTTCCTGATAGAATTTCTTTTCCCATTTATCGAGCTTTTCGCCCTTTGCTTTTTTACTGCGAATTCCAACAACCGTGTTGAACAGGCACTCGCCAGACTCCATGAAGTATCCGAAAAACGTCCACCAGTGCATATAAGGCACTGCTCTGATTTCTTTGCCGGCAACCTTGTTTACTGCCGGAACGATCATATCTCCGTCCTGTTCCCAGTCCATCAAACGGGGCTTAGACTTATTCGAACTATCATTAACTTGACCACAGTCAATAAACTCGCAAGCTTTCTGACAAGCTTCTGTAAGATGTTCTGGGGGTATGCTTTGCCAGTCTTCGAACAAAATCTGCAACATAACAACTGCTTTTGCTTGTTCGTCTAATTCTGGGTCGTTCATGGCTATGAGAATATCAATAATTACTCGGAAATCTGTCCTGATAGAAAAAACCACCCCACTGATATTTAGTGAGGTGGGCAACTCATAGGCGGTCATTTTGTATACTTCTCCGTGTACTTATTGACCACTTCCTGCATTTTTTTC
>ENA-OQCN01000070-OQCN01000070.1-human-gut-metagenome-genome-assembly--contig:-NODE-70-length-43197-cov-6.468354_pt1 | contig 43197 bp, 43 predicted proteins | sample MGYA00242497_ERZ504576 | MGnify/ENA primary metagenome ERZ504576 (study PRJEB26092, sample SAMD00036296) | human gut metagenome | host: Homo sapiens | study: EMG produced TPA metagenomics assembly of...
TCGTAGCCAGCCTCTTTGGCAGCTTTTACACGGTCCTCAAATTTACACTGATCTCCAAGTGTCCAGGAACTGATTGTGATTGGAAATTCTTTTGACATGATAATTCCTCCTGAAAATATAAATAATTTTATTTGTTTTTTTTTAATTATTTTGTATCTTTTTTCTATAAGCATTATATAACTTTGTTAAATACAAAACAAATTGATTGTACCAGGAGAATTCATAGATTTTATCAATATATCATGTTATACTATATAAAACATATTCAGCCGTACTGCCACCGTCACAGCATACGGCCCGGCAAATCTCTTATGTCTGTCAGACTTACCTGGGATCTGTCCGAAGTAAAACGTTCAGCTAAACTTACGAAAGGAGTATTGAAAAATGAACCTGTATCATCTTCGCTATTTCGTGACACTGGCTCATCTGGAGCATTATACAAAAGCTGCTGATGTTCTGGCCATCACGCAGCCCAGCTTAAGTCACGCGATCTCTTCTCTGGAGGAAGAGCTTGGAGTGAAATTATTTGAAAAAAACGGACGGAATGTTTCTCTCACCAAGTATGGCAAGTCTTTTCTGGAGGATGTTGAACAAACCCTGAACCGGCTGGATTCCTCTGTAAACGGTCTCCAGCTTGCAGGAAAGGGAGAAGGACAGATCGATGTGGCTTTTCTCAGAACTCTGGGTGTTGACTTTATGCCGAAGATCATCCGCAGCTTTCTTAATGCCAACAAAGAAAAAAAGATCAATTTCAATCTGTTCTGTGATAAGGTGCTTACCGGTGATATCCTCACCGGACTGAAAGAGAAGAAATACGATATCGGCTTCTGTTCCAAATTTGACGACGAACCGCTGATCGAATTTATTCCGGTTGCCAAGCAGGATCTGGTCGTCATCGTTCCACCGGAACATCCTCTTGCTGAGAAATCCGAGATACATCTGGAGGAAACGCTTCCATACAAGCAGATCATCTTCAAGAAGCGAAGCGGCCTGCGCCAGATCATTGACCAGCTGTTTAAGAGCATCGGCCAGTACCCGGATGTTGCTTTTGAGATTGATGAGGATCAGGTTGCCGCAGGGTTTGTTGCCAATGACTTCGGCATCTGCATTGCCCCGGATATCCCTATCCTTCATTCTCTGGATCTTAAGATCCTGCCTCTTGTTTCACCAAGCTGGCAGAGAAATTTTTATATGGCCATGCTGAAAGATGTTTATCATCCGCCGGTTGTGGAATCGTTTAAGAAGTTTGTGATCGAGACTACCTCAAAAGAAATCTTTTATAAGACCAATTAAGCGGACGGCAGATCAGTCATCTGCTGTCCGAAAGTTTCATTATCAAATGGATATTTACGATTTGTATTCGATAATAAAAGGACAGCTGCCTGATTCCCGCCTTATCTCTATACGGTTTATCGGACACCTGTCCTTTTTTATATGTAAAAAATATTCTGCTTTATGATCAGCGATTATTTATTCGCATCTGTCTCACGAAGTCTGTGGATCAGCTCCTCACAGATCTCAAGTTCACTCTTTCCGTCTGTCTGGATCACGATGTCTGCTGCTGCCTCGTATTTCGCACGACGCTTCTCCAACAGGTCAGCGATAAATGAAACATTTTTGTTGTTCTCAAGTAACGGACGGTCATGATTATCCTTTACACGTTCCAGAATAGTTTCCGGCTTTGCAGTAAGGAGTACGACACGGCCATTTTTTTTCATCTCGGCAACATTGCGCTCCCGCATCGGGACACCACCGCCACAGGATACTACAACATTAGATCTGGACTGCATCTCAATGAGAAGGTTGGTCTCAAGCTCACGGAAATACTCTTCTCCATAAGTCTCAAAGATATCGGAAATGCTCATTCCCTGTCTCTCCACGATACACTGATCCATCTCAACTACATCCATAGCCAGTGCATTCTTCAGGTAGTCAGAAATTGTAGATTTACCTGCGCCCATGAATCCGATAAGGAAAATGTTGTAATTAAAGAGATTTCTGGACTGGATTCTCTTACTGTTCTGTGTAATGCTTGCAAAAACATCGTTTACTTCTTTCTTGTGGCGTCTGCCTTCCATTCTGGCTTCCAGCCATCCCTTCTGCTTCGCCTCCTGCTCCGGCTGCAGTACAGGAAGATCATGAGCTTCCTTGTATACCATGATGTCCTCAACGATTCTGTTTCTCATAAGCAGTGCATCCAGGATGATCTCATCGCACTGTCCAAGGCTCTCTCTTAATACTTCTAACTGGTTCATAATGTCTCCTTTACTTCGTTCATTTTATCACGGATTTCCGTCATCGCTTTATCACTTTAAACTAAGTGTCTGTTCTTATTATACCAACTGGCCATTTTTATCTCAACCTAAACTTTCATTGAATTTATACATGTGATCTATAGATTATTTTTATGGTTTTTAGTAATCACTCCTGGATCTGTGTTCAAAAAATCTCCGCCTCATTACAGAAGCAGAGATTTTTTCATGAGAATTTTTTCACATAGATTCTACTGCAGCACTTCATAGATCCGGTAATGCCTGAAGATATAATCCCTGAACTGCTCCACAAGAGAGCCCTGATACCTGTTTTTCAGCATTCCCATATATATGTAACGGCGATAATGAAGATTCTCAATATTCAGGATCTTCACAGGCAAGGTATGGATCACCGGCACATCCGGCACGATTCCCACACCAAAACCTTCTGCCACCATTCCTGCAAGTGCACCATCCTCTTCCACTTCAAAAACAGTTTTCGGTACGATCCCCTCTTTTTCAAAAAGCTCCCGTACCACAAAATACAATCCGCTGGTAGGAGTAAAAGTCACCTGTGGATATTGTCCCAGTTCTTCTATTGTCACTGTATTTTTGCCTGCCAGAGCATGGTTCTCCGGCACTACAGCCACCAGCTTTTCTTCCGCTACCGGCACAAAGCTGATTTCTTTTTCTCCTTCAGCACGGGAACAGAAAATCACATCAAACTTTTCTTCCTTCAACCCCCGGATCAGCGTTCCTGTAGCTGCATTCTGGAAATGAAAATCGACCTTTTTTCCTTTCTGTTCATTCAGAAACCCGCGGACAAGCTCCGGGATAAACCGGCGTCCCTGGGTATGGATGTACCCGATGGAAATACTTCCTCCCGGAATTCTTGCCGCTTCCTGTATCCTCTCCACCCCAAGATTCAGGATATGTAAGGAGTCCTGCACATATTTCAGAAACATTTCCCCGTATTTGGTCATGGTCACATTTCTTCCGTGACGCTCAAAAAGGGGAACCTTAAGCTCCTTTTCAAGGTTGGAAATCGCATGACTCAGACTTGGCTGCGTAATATCCAGCCTCTTGGCTGCTCTGGTATAATTTTCGATCTGGGCAAGAGTCACAAAATATGTGAGCTGATTTAAGTTCATATGTCAAAAAATCCTTTCTTTCCTCCGCATAAAAAGCTCTGCATACATCTTCAGGATAATATGCAGATATCCGCATTAAAGCAAACTACGCATTATACTCCCAGACTGAGCAGTTGTTTACCTGCTGCAAGACGCTCATAAAACTGCTCATAAAAATCCCGCTTCTCATCATAAGGCTTCCGGTAAAACTGGTTCACCACATACATGTTCAGATTTCGGATCAGATCACTGTCCTCGCTCTCATAGAGAACTTCCTGGACATCCAGAAGAAAATAATGCCAGTCGCAGACAAATTTTTCATAGTTTCGAAAATCCGGAGTATCTACCCATTTCCGGACCTTGATCTTACTGCGGCTGGTCTTTTTGCACTCGTGGATCTGAAGAATGTATTTAAAGCTGCCGTCCTCATAGTATCTTCCCAGCGGAAACAATCGGCAGAAGCCCGGACGGAAGCTGTGAATGGAGCACCGTCCGTTTCCATCCAGAAATATGCAGCGTTCATCTGCTCCTGTCATCTTAAGATGTGGCAAAATATTCCCGTCTGTAACGCCAAGCTCAATTTTTCCAGCAAGAAGCTGATCCGGACTTAACTGAAGCCCCTGGCTTAAACGCCATACATCCAGAGGATCCAGCACAACAGAATCCCCCATTCCCGTACAGCAGTCAAAACATCCCTTGCAGTCCTGGCAGTCTGCTTTTACCATGTCATTTGCTTCGTATAAACGGCCGTCGGAAATCTCCTCCAGCGTAACTTCCCGCCGCATTACACCAGGGTCTCCAGTCCCGTTACTCCCCAGTCTTCAGCAAGACTCTTCAAACCATCCAGATCTCTTCTCTGGAATAATCATGGTCATCCAGATAATCACCGTCCATATCATTGAGATAAAGATAAAATGTAAGGGCAAGTTCCAGATATTCCGGATCATCATCCTCCATGTTCATAAGAAGCTCGTTCTCTGCCCCGTTGATATCTCCCTCGTCTGCCAGTCCTATGATTTTTGAAAAAAGCTGATCTGCTTCCGTATAATCTGCTTCTGCTGCCGGAAGTGTATACTGCGGCATATCTCCCTGAAGAAGAAGTCTTGTGATCAATCTTGCTATATCCTGAATGTTTCCTGACATTCTGTCATCCTGTAATCCCATATCCGAATCCTCTCTTTCTGCTGTCCTGCATGCACCTGATCGCACTATTCCGGAATTGCCGGCACTTTTCAGGCTTCGACTGCTGTTTCGTGAACATGTTCTATCTGTTATCTAATCCAGTTTAATCCCGGACAATGCCTGTGCAAATGCGTTATTCACCGGCTCATTGGCCTCTTTCTGCTGCTTCTTAAGATAGCGCTGCACATCCTTTTTATTAACACCTGCACCTTCCCTGGCTCTTCTTGCCTGAAAAGAGGAAAGTTTCTCTTTATATCCGCACCTGCACACAAAGGTCTCTTCTTTTCCTTTCAGAAGCATCTCCATACGCTTGTGGCATTTCGGGCAGCGCGCATTGGTTGTCCTGGAAACAGTCTCCCTGTATCCGCACTCTCTGTCCTCACACACCAGCATACTGGAATTTTTTCCGTTAACTGCAAGAAGATGTTTGCCGCAGTTCGGGCATTTCTTGTTTGTCATATTATCATGGCGGAAAGTTCCCTGTCCACTCTTGATCTCATCTACGATCTCGCAGGCATACTCACGGATTCCTGTGAGGAATTTATCCTGACGGAGTTTTCCGCAGGCAATATCGGAAAGCTTCATCTCCCAGTCAGCTGTAAGCTCAGGTTTTTTCAGATCTTCAGGCACAAGTTCCAGAAGCTGTTTCGCTTTGGACGTGATATATATATCATTTCCTCTTTTTTCCATCATAAAACTGTTAAAAAGCTTCTCAATGATATCAGCTCTTGTTGCAACAGTTCCAAGTCCACCTGTCTCCCCCAATGTTCTGGCAGCCTTTTTGTCGTGGCTCTCCATAAAATGAACCGGATTCTCCATAGCGCCAAGAAGGGTGGCTTCTGTAAATCTTGCCGGCGGTTTCGTTTTTCCGTTAGTAAGTGAAGCTGATTCCACTGTAAGGTTTTCTCCTTCTTTCAGCTCCGGAAGCTTCTGATCTTTCAGCTTTTCCCGGGAATCATCCTCCTCGTCGTCCTGCCAGCCGCCTTCGTATACTTCTCTCCATCCTGCACTTTTCACAATACGTCCGCTTGCTGCAAAAGTCTCACCTGCTGCTGTTCCTTCCATGCTTACCTGCTCGAATACAGCCGGCGGATACAGAACGCTTAAAAACCTCCGCACGACCATATCATAGATCTTTCGTTCTTCATTGGTCATATGGTCCAGCTGTACAAACTGTTCTGTAGGAATGATCGCATGATGGTCGCTGACCTTCTTATCGTCTACAAAACCTGCATTGGCCTGGATCGGCTTATTGGCAAGTGCTCCCGCAAGTTTCCGGTAAGGACCTGTTCCGCATGCCTGGAGACGCTCCTTAATAGTAGGAACCACATCTTTTCCTATATATCTGGAATCAGTTCGCGGATAGGTAAGTACCTTATGGTTCTCATACAGTCTCTGCATGATATTTAAGGTTTCCTTTGCGGAAAATCCATATTTCTGATTGGCTTCTCTCTGAAGTGTTGTCAGATCATAGAGTCCCGGCGAAAACGTTTTCTTCGGTTTTCTGGATACTTTGGTTACTGTGAGGCTGCTTTTTCCTGCTTTCGCCTGGATCTCCTGTGCACGTTCTTTCTTAAAGGTCCGGAGGCTTCCGCTCTTTTTGTCTCTCCATGTCCAGCACACATTCCCTGCCTGTAAGGTAATCCCGTAATAATCTTCCGGCCTGAATTCCCGTATCTCCTGCTCTCGCCTTGCGATCATGGCAAGTGTCGGTGTCTGCACCCGTCCACAGGAAAGCTGTGCATTATATTTGCAGGTCAGTGCTCTTGTTCCATTCATTCCAACCAACCAGCCAGTCTGCCTCCGCCCTCGCCTGTGCAGCACGGTAGAGATTATCATAATCATGACCATTCTTAAGGTGTGCGAATCCATCTCTGATCGCCTTATCCGTTACAGATGAGATCCACAGACGTTTGATAGGTTTATGGCAGTCTGCCTTGGCAAGAATCCATCTGGCAACCAGTTCTCCCTCACGGCCTGCATCTGTGGCAATGATGATCTCTCCGATATCCTTCCTGTAAAGCTGTGTCTTCACTGCATTATACTGCCTGGATGTCTGGCGGATCACCACCAGTTTCATCTTCTCAGGCATCATGGGAAGGGTTGCAAGCTCCCATTTCGTATATTTTTTATCGTATTCTTCCGGATCAGCCAGTGTTACCAGATGGCCCAGTGCCCAGGTTACTACATAATCCTTCCCCTCAAGGGTTCCGTTCCCTTTCTGATTACAGTGGAGAACTCTGGCGATATCTCTGGCAACGGATGGCTTCTCCGCGATAACTAATGATTTCATATTTTATATTTCACCTCTTGCTCTTTAAAGCATTTTTCAGATATGCTTCAGGGTTCACCTATTATAGCATGAAAAAAGCACTTCGTCCAGAAAAGTGCCGTGGCCTTTTTTCCGTCGAAATGCTCTTTTTTTATTTCCTGTTATGCAGTTTTTCCGCTGATCTTATATCCTACTCCCCGGATGGTTTCCACCATATCTCCGGCTGTGCCAAGCTTCTGGCGAAGGGTTCGTATATGCACATCCACAGTTCTGCTCTCTCCATCGAACTCATATCCCCAGATCTGATTAAGAAGCTGAGTCCTGGATAGCACTGTGCCGCTGTTTTTTAAAAGAAGACAAAGCATTTCATATTCTTTTAAAGTCAGGTTCACAGGTTCTCTGTCAACTGTCACCTCATGTCTTCCCGGGCATACATAAAGATTGCCCATCCGGTATTCTTCAGCTCCGTTATCCTCGGATCTTCTAAGCAGTGCCCGAACTCTGGAGATCAGCTCCATCATACGGAAAGGCTTCGGAATATAATCGTCTGCTCCGCTGTCCAGCCCCACCACTGTATCAAATTCGCTGCCTTTCGCAGTGAGCATGATCACCGGAAGCTTCCGCACATCAGGACGGATCCGGATCTTTTTAAGAATGGAAAGGCCGTCCTCTTCTGGAAGCATAATGTCCAGAAGTACCAGTGACGGCAGCTCCTTTTCCATTGCTTTCCAGAAAAGTGAAGGCCGCTCAAACCCCTGAGCCTCAAGGCCCTGACTGTTTAGCGTGTATACAACAAGTTCACGGATGCTCTCGTCATCCTCTACCAGATATATCATAATTTTCCTCCGAATCTTTTTTCTTTCACTGTTTCCCAGTATAATTTTTCTTGGTAAAATCCATGCGTGGAAAATCGTTAAATTTATGTAAAATATAGAATTCTTTAAGAATTTTTAATTTGTAAAACGCTGTCTTCAATGTTATGATAAAGCTGACAGCAGTTTGGAGGTTTTCATATGTATTCTTTTATTGTGAATCCCAATTCAAGATCGGGCCAGGGACGTGAGATCTGGAACCATCTTCGCAGCATCATGGAGAGTCGTGGGATTTCATATCAGTATTTTCTCACAGAGTATGTGGGACACGCTACAGAATTTGCACGTAAGATCAGTGCATCAGGAACACCTGATGATCCGGTGACACTGATCACAGTTGGCGGTGATGGAACTATTTACGAAGTACTTACAGGGATTGAAGATCTGGACAATGTGATCTTCGGCTTCATCCCCACCGGTTCAGGCAATGATTTCTGCCGGAGCATGGGCCTCCCCAGCAACCCGGAAGAGGCACTTTTCGCCATATTAAATAAAGAACGTATCGTTCCTATGGATGTTCCAAAGATCCAGCTTGGAGCACATGCCTACCGTTTCGGAATCAGTGCGGGAATGGGTTACGATGCAGCGATATGTCAGGAAGTGCTAATCACCCCTGGCAAAAAATTTCTCAACCGTCTTCACCTTGGAAAACTTACCTATCTTATGGTAGCACTGAAGCAGTTTCTGTTTCTTACTCCTTCCACTGTCACAGTACGGACAGATACAGAAGGTGAGCAGACATTCCCAAAGACCTGGTTTGCGACTGCAATGAACCAGAAATATGAAGGCGGGGGTTTTAAATTCTGCCCGGATGCCAAACCGGATGACGGCCTCCTGGATGTGATCGTTATTGCAGGCATTTCCAAATTTAAAATGCTGCTCTGTCTGCCCAGTGCATTGTGGGGCGGACATACAGGCATCAAAGGAGTACATATTTTTAAATGCAGGGACGTACATATTAGAAGTGACCATCCTCTTCCTGTGCATAAAGACGGAGAATCCGGCGGAATCCAGCGTGAATTTTCTGTGTCAATCGAAAAGAAACCTTTAAAAATCATAATGCCTGTGTTATAGTAGCAGGTGGATACTTAACAAACCGAATCGTAAACAATCCGACTAATGAGCTGCACCCGGACATACCTCAAGAAAGGAAGCGTTATGTTGAGTAAGATAAAAAAATACAGGCACGGTTTTGTGATCCTCAGTTATTTTATCGTATATCTTATCCTGTTTAATTATCTGGAACAGCGGCCTGTACATTCCTACCACATTGTACATACTGTTTTTGACGATATGATCCCGTTCTGTGAGATCTTTATTATACCGTACCTTCTGTGGTTTCCGTACGTGATACTTACAGTTGCCTATTTTCTGTTTTTAAATAAAAATAAAAGAGAATATTTCCAGCTGATCTTCAACCTGATGATGGGCATGACAGTTTTTCTGGTAGTTTCTTATATTTACCCGAATATCCAGCAGCTCCGTCCAGCTGTATTCCCGCGGAATAATATTTTCACCCAGCTGGTGGCAGGTATCTATAAAACAGATACACCGACTAATATCCTGCCAAGCATCCATGTGTTCAACTCACTGGCAGTTTATTTTGCCATCCGCCACTGCCAGGCATTAAAGAATAAGAAGTGGATCCAGATAGGATCTCTGATCCTGTCCACTCTCATTGTTCTTTCAACCATGTTCATCAAACAGCATTCTGTAATTGATGTATGTCTTGGAACAACACTGGCACTGTTCGGACACCTTCTCTTCTATCCGCAGAGAGTAGAAGAATATGATGAGCAGCGTGCCATGAGCCAGATCCATAAGAAGAACAGGAAGCAGAATCTGGAACAGAATTTATAATTCATCCCTGATAAAAACAGCTCCGAAGCTGGAATTTCATTATCTGATATGGATTCCAGATCCGGAGCTATTTTTATGATAATATAACTTCAGGTCCTGTCCGCAGCAGACAGAACCTGATTCATCTTTTTGTATTCCCGATTTAGTTAAATCCATAGAACTTCTGGCAGATCTTATATGCTGCCACGAACATCTTTCTTCCGCCCCTTCCAGGAAGGTTGGATACCCTTCCGAAAAGACTTCTCCTCAGTTTCCGGTAAAGTCCCATATTCTGATTTTTAATGTAATCCTGAAGTTCCTGTCTCTTGTCCAGACATTCCTGTGTGCCGGCTCTTACCAGCATAATAGAAGAAACTGTTGTAATAATATCCAGATAACTGAACATGTACATGCGAAGCCTGCGGTTGCTTACGCTGGCTTTCAGATATGCATCTACCATCAGCTTGTTTACACGTATCTGCTGATCGATTCTCTTGATCATGACCTTCTCATTGACAGACTGATCATCTCTTCCGATAAAATATCTGTAGAAGTTCACATCCAGATAATAAAGATTCTTCACATACGGAAGAGGTTCAAAAGCAAACAGGTTATCTACATAAAATGTATGCTTCGGAAGCTCCATTCCACAGTCGTGGAGAAGTTTCGTTCTGTAGATCATGGAGTGCATCAGAAGGTACTGACCTTTTTTCATATGGCGCACTTCGTCCCATCCAAAAATCTGATTCGTCGGGAAACAGTGTCTGTACTGCATGACTTTCTTGCGGGTCGCTCCCTGTTTCTCATAGACAAAATTGCTGATCAGAAGATCTACTGTTTCCGCTCCACGTGTCAGCTCATAAAGAGTCTTAAGGATCTCATAATATGCATCCTGATTTACCCAGTCATCACTGTCAACAACCTTGAAATAGAGACCTGTGGCATTACGGATTCCGGTATTTACCGCCTGTCCGTGTCCTCCGTTCTCCTGATGGATTGCCTTGACGATGGTCGGATATTTTGCTGCATAATCGTCTGCGATCTCAGCGGTACGGTCGCTGGAGCCGTCATCTACGATGATAATCTCCACTTCCTCTCCTCCGATCAGCAGGGAATTGATACATTTTGACATATAAGCCTCTGAATTATAGCATGGAATTGCTACGCTCAAAAGTTTCATGAGTGTTCCTCCTTCATGTATTTCGTGTATGCGCTAAACGCAGATGGAATTGCAAATTTTCTGTCGGATTCTTTTTTATCTACAAAAAGAAACTCCTGATGTCCGGCCTCTTCCAGAGATGCCACTGCAATACGGTAAGCACACATTCTCCATTCAATATGGGAAAAAACATGCCTGGCATCCGGCAATGGTTCAATACGGAGAGGCTCCAGACCAATATTTTTTACCTGTGTGAGAGCTTCCTTCTGTGTCAGGTGGCCTTCTACATTCGGAATTTCGTAAAGTCCTGCCAGAAGCCCCTCCGGCGGCCGTCTGCGGATCGCGGTGCTGCGCCATCCTGTATTACAAGCACTGTTCTGTTCTCTATTTTTCTGGCTTTCTTAGGTGCTTTTACGGGAAGTTCCTCCACTGTTCCATGTTTCCTTGCCAGACAGAATCTGCCAAGCGGGCATTCTTCACATTTCGCTTTTCCGTTCGGCACACAGACTACTGCACCGATCTCCATCATAGCCTGGTTGAAATCTCCCGGTCTGTCCTCTGGCATGATCTCTTTCAGCTGTTCTTCCACAGATTTCCGGACAGACTGCTTCATGATATCTTCCCTGCTCTCTGTAAGTCTTGAATATACACGGAGAACATTGCCGTCCACTGCCGGAACTTTGTGTCCGTATGCAATGGAAGAAATAGCTCCTGCTGTGTATCTTCCTATTCCTTTTAACGAAAGCAGCGTCTCAAAATCTTCAGGTATCTTTCCATTGTATTCTTCCATTACCCGGATAGCCGCTTTCTGCATATTGCGGACTCTGCTGTAATAACCAAGCCCTTCCCAGAGTTTGACAATGCGTTCCTCTGGTGCTGCTGCAAGACTTGCCACATCCGGCAGTTCCCGGATAAAACGCTGGAAATATGGTTTCACAGCTTCTACTCTTGTCTGCTGGAGCATGATCTCCGATACCCAGGTGTAGTAAGCATTGTTTTTATCCCGCCATGGAAGGTTCTCTTGTTCTTATCGTACCATTTCAGAAGGGGCTGTGCAATATTTTCAAGCATGTGTATTCCTCTCTGTTCCTGTCTCAGTTGCTGTCCGCTCCGTGTCCGGCAGCACGCTTTGCGATTCACGCAATTTATGCTGATCGCATAGATTCGCGCTGTATGTATCTTCCAGATTCACCGGCACGGGATCACAGATCTCCATGGAATCTTCTGTAATGGCACAGTCATAAGCCAGGATATGAACACCTGCCGCAGCTGCTTTCCTCAGAGTTTCCCCAAATTCCGGATGTGTCTCCCAGTTTGGTTCAAAATATTTCACATCTTTCATCTGGATCACCAGGAGAAGATAAGCTTCATAACCATCTCTTCCTGCGCGAATCAGTCTTCCAGATGCTTGACCCCGCGAATTGTAGGTGCGTCCGGAAAACGGACAATATTTTTTTCCTCAAGGGTGACACCTTTTACCTCGATAAAAGCCTTCCGTTCCAGCGATTCCACATAAAGATCAAATCTGGAATTCCCGTAAGTCTTCTCCCTCTGTACAGTAACTTTTTCCCGGAAAAGATTCCCGGCTGCTATCCATTCCGCTGCTGCTGCATTTGGTGCCTGGGAATCCATATTGATCCAGCGGCCTTCTTTATTTACACAGATCAGATCATATTTCGTCTTTCTGGCTGGATTATCATTCTTTTCCAGGATGACTTCCACATCCGGAACAAGAAGTTCCCTGCACCTGCCAGTGTTCTTAACGTGGACAGTCTCCAGCTTATCGCCGATCCTGACATGGGCGATAAAGCGGTTAGGTCTGTCCTTAAAAATACCTCTGACCGTATTTTTATATTTCATATTGTTTACCTCGCATTTCCTACTATAACATAAAATCCCCAAAAAGGCAGTTGCTTTTTCATCTTTTCTCCTATAAAATTATATTTGTATACACTTTTATTGGGAGGTTTTTTTAATGGACAGCATCATTTTTGACGTTGACGGTACACTCTGGGATTCCACAGAGATCGTGGCTGAAGCTGGAGTAATTATCTTACAAATACGGAACACATGGATACAGACGTAAGTTCCAGACGTCTGATGGGACTTTTCGGGCAGTTGCTTCCGGATATTGCGAAAGCACTTTTCCCGGAATTGCCGGAATCTGAGCAGCTTCGTATCATTGATGGCTGCTGCCAGGCTGAGCACGAAGCCCTGCTTCGCAAATGCGCGCCACTGTATCCTCAGCTTGAGGAAACGCTGGATACACTTTCGCATCGTTTTCCTCTTTTTATTGTCAGCAACTGTCAGGCAGGATATATTGAAGTATTCCTGAAATCTACCGGTTTCGGCCATTACTTTAAAGGCCACCTCTGCCCTGGTGATACAGGAATGGCCAAGGCTGACAATATCATGAAGATCCGTGATGATTTTAACTTAAAAGATCCTGTATATGTGGGTGATACACTGGGAGATTTCAACGCCTGCCGCAAGGCGAGAGTTCCTTTTATTTTCGCAGAATACGGTTTCGGAGCAGTGGAATATCCTGACTACCGGATCTCTGCTCCGGCTGACCTTATGGAGGTTTGCAGATAGCCATGAAAAAAATAAATCAATTGACCTTACTTCAGCCCGATCCTTAAGACTCTGGCTGAGCTGGCCCTGCCGATCATGCGTCTTCCCTCCTGGGAACTGCCTATAACATCACAGATATGCCTGGATCGGCCTCCTTGGTTCCAAAGCTGTTGCAGGTGTGGGTGTTGGCGGTATGTACGTCTGGCTCTCCCAGGGCCTTGTAGCCTTCCGCGAATGGGCGGACAGGTTAATACAGCCCAGGCCTGCGGACGGAAAGACTATGAAGAAGCCCGTTCCTATGCGGCCAGTGCACTGCAGATCACCATTTTATTCGGACTTCTTTTTGCGGCTGTCTGTCTTATATTTCTTGATCCGCTGATCGGATTTTTCAACCTGACAGACGCAGAAACTTATACAGCTGCCAGAGCTTACATGCTGATCACCTGCGGCTGATCATTTTTTCCTTCCTGAACTTGACGCTGACCGGACTTTTTACAGCACAGGGCGATTCCAGAGCTCCTCTTATAGCTAATTTTCTTGGTCTTGTGGGAAATATGATCCTGGATCCTCTCCTGATCCTTGGTGCAGGACCTTTCCCAAGACTTGAAACTGCAGGCGCTGCTGTTGCAACTGTAACTGCGCAGATTCTTGTTTTCACTGTGCTTGTATTCCAGATCTTTACATCCAGGCTGGAACCAAATATTCTCCGGAATGCGAAGCTTTTTTCACGTTATTCCGGAAAATTTTATAAAAACATCTTCCGCATTGGTTTTCCAACAGCCATTCAGAGCATGATCTACTGCATGATCTCCATGATCCTCACAAGAATGGTTTCTGCATTCGGCGCAGCTGCCATTGCAACCCAGCGTGTGGGCGGACAGATTGAGTCTGTATCCTGGAACACTGCGGATGGCTTTGCCTCTGCCCTGAATGCTTTTACTGCACAGAATTACGGTGCAAAGAAACACGATCGTATCCGCCATGGCTACAACATTTCCTTTGGTATTCTCGCTATATGGGGACTGATCATAACCGCTTCGTTTGTGCTCCTTCCGAAGCCTATTGCAGGGCTGTTTTTCCATGATAATGAATCCCTGTCGATTGCGGTGAACTACCTGGTTATCATTGGTTTCAGCGAAGCATTTATGGCTATTGAGCTGATGACCATCGGCGCACTCTCAGGACTTGGAATGACCAAACTTTGCAGTGTTATCAGTATCATACTCACAGGATCAAGAATTCCGCTGGCTATGTTCCTCAGCCACGCAGGAATGGGACTTGACGGTATCTGGTGGGCACTTTCCCTTACTTCTATTGTGAAGGGTATTGTGTTTACGCTGACTTTCCGGCACACCAGCCGGACTAAATTACAGTAAACTTTTAGTCAGGCGGATAAAGGCATCCGCATTCGTTACGCAGTTTTACACCGGATAATTGTTTCGCAGTTGATTCAGTTAAACATGTTTCCTATGATATAAAAAAACGCTCCTCTATATTTCCTCTGATATATGATCAACATATAACAGCATCGAAATATAGACAGAGCGTTTTTTCTTTATACATCAGATATTATTTATGGCATTTCGTCTTAAGCAAAAACACGAACACTGCCAGTATCACAAACAGCACAACAACATAAACGATCTTCGCTGTCACAGATGTTGTGAATGCATCGATTCCTGTTGCGATTCCGATAAGGAGCATACAGATTCCGGAAACTTTTTCCATCTTTTTCTCATCGTATTTCCTGCTTCTGGCCTGGGTGTTGCCGCCTTTCATAAACACAGCACCATGTCCTGTAAGAAGCATTACTCCGATAACAAGTGCTGCAATGGCAAGTATGTAGCTGAATGTTTCATCCATCATGATTATTTTCCTCCTGATAAATAACAGGAGCCCCGCATCGGATCACCGGCTGGCTCCTGTCTGATTTCTTCTTGCTACTGATCATTAATAAAAACAGATGATCGGACATCATACTGAATGATGTTATAAAGCTCTCCGGCCTTGTCCGGAGGCATATTGATACATCCGTGTGAACCGCCTGTAAGATATCTGTCTCCACCAAAATACGGCTGCCAGTCTGCATCATGGAATCCGATTCCTCCATTAAACGGCATCCAGTATGTTACCGGCTGCTCATAGGAATAAGTTCCGTCTGCTTTCTTGGTACCGCGGAGCACATCCGGACTCTTCTTATAATACAGTGTGAAGATTCCAGGAGGAGTTTTTCTCTTAGGATCACTTGCAAGTCCGGATACAATGTCGGACTCAAAGATCACATTTCCGTCCTGATAATACCACATATACTGTTCTGTAAGATCCACTTCTATATAAGTGTTACCGAAATCATTGACTCCGTAAGCATTGGCTCGCATAGAATATACAGGCTCTCTTGTTGTCTGGGTACCGGACTGGATCTCCTGGGTAAGCTGTGCAGCCTCACCATCCTGATCGATCTTCCAGCCATATGCAGAACCGGATACCGATACGGTTCTTCCGCTTGTTGTCTGGAACTGTCTCTCAGTTCCAACTGTATCATGGCTTGCCGCAAGCTGAGCGACATAATCCACAATATGCTGTTTAAACGACGCATCATCCTGAATCAGCTGACCCTTTTCATCAAACTGCAGCCAGTCCTTGATGGTGGTTCCGTCCAGCGTTACTGTCTCATCACCAAATATATAGGTAATACTTGCTTTCGCAAAATTGTTATAAGCGTCCACAGTAGCCTGAAGATCTGCACTGTTACTGGTGATATCCGCTGTAACATAGGCATCCGGATTACTTGCAAGATCTACCTCATTTTCATCATTGCTGATGGCCTCGCTGATCATCTGGTAGGCTTCCTTTACCTTAAGTTCGCTTCCCTCTGTCTCCGGAACAATGGTAAACTCCGAATCATTGAAGCTTACATAAGCGTTCTCCGGTGCTACCTGGTTCTCTTTCTGTGCACAATTCAGTGCCTTCACCTGTGTTTCCAGCTTCGTCTTATCATACGATGTCTGTTCCTGGGCTGTATAAGTTGTTTTTTCGAAAAAGCCTTTCACCCATGTGTATGGTTTCTGGGTTTTTAAAAGCTTCAGGATCTCACCGCTTGATACATACTTGTAATCAATATCGGATCCGTCAATGGCCTGCGCATCCTGATCTCTCGCTTTTATCTCAATAGAATAGCCTGCCATCTTAGCGGCGATTTCCTGCTCAACCTCGTAAGCTGTTTTATTCGAACTGTCGATTCCGTTGATTGTTGTCCCTTCAAAAAAGTGATTGGTGTAATAATAAGACACCCCGGCATAAGCACAGCCGGCTGCTACAAGAACCATGGCAGCGATCAGTCCCGTTACCTTAAGTCCTTTATGCTTCTTCTTTTCCGGGAGAACGATGGGGTCAAATTCAGATTCATCGATGGGCACGTATGATATCTTACGCGGTCTGGCTGACTTCGATGGCCTTGCTGATCTCTGTCCACCGCTTCTGCCACTCTCAGCCTGAGCTTCCCCGACTGTATCGCTGACGATCTGTGCCATGGCACCGTTGATCTTATCTTCGATATCCTTCCTCTCCTCGTTATTCATATTTATATTCCACCTCTATGTTTATGTGTCCCAAAAGCCGGACACTTCTCCATTGATATTTTCTGGTTTTATTACCAGCTTTTTCATTATAACATACTTTCTGAAATTTGCATCTCATTTCATTGTTTTTTTACAACTTATTTATACCATATAATTTCCGGGACATATCCTTCATAACATAAAAATACATCACCCAGAGAAGTACTGAGGCAAAAATCCATGCTACAGGACTGGCAAGGCAGGTTCCGATATAGCTGCTTTTTCCTGCTGCGATCGTGGCTGTGATTCCTCTTCCGGCAAGTTCTGCAACACCGGCCATCATCGGCAGCAGACCATAACCCATTCCCTGGATTCCGTTTCTCAGTACATTGACAAAATAAAGCGGAATAAAGAACAGTGCAACACATTTCACATAAGTATCAACCATAGGAAGTACTTCTGCGATATTATCCGAAATAAACAGATATGCGAAATATTTCCCCGCAAAAAACAGGAACATTCCGACTACCACACTGTACACACAGCCAATGAGATGGGACGCACGGAATCCCTGCCTCACCCGTTCCAGCTTACCTGCTCCGATATTCTGTGCATTATAGGTTGCACTTGCTGTTCCCTGTGCCACGAATGCCTGGGTGAAAATCTGCTCGATCTTACTTCCTGCCGTAAACGCTGCCACAGCGTAAGAACCAAGCATATTTAAGGCAGACTGTACCATCATGGTTCCGATTGCTGTGATAGAATACTGAAGTCCCATTGGGATTCCCACACCAATCTGTTTTCCTGCAAGATTTCTGCGGAAATACCAGTCTTCTTTTTTCATTCGCAGCTCCGGCACATATTTCCATATATATACCAGACAGAGAACTCCGGATACTCCCTGCGAAATAATGGTAGCCCACGCTGCCCCAGGTGCTCCCAGTTTAAATACTATGATAAACACCAGATCCAGTACAATGTTCAGCATCGCTGACAGAATCAGGAAATACAGCGGTACCTTACTGTTTCCCAGTGCACGCAAGATGCTGGCCAGGATATTATATAAGGCCTGGGCAAAAATCCCTCCGCAGATGATCATAACATAGGCATATGCATCCTTGAAAATATCATCCGGCGTATGCATAAATTTCAGAAGTGCATGCATCCCTGTCATGCTGACAGCTGTCATCACAGCGGAGATCACCGCTGTCAGGATCAGTGCATTTCCTACTGTCTGACGCATTTCGTCCATCTTTCCTGCACCGTATTTCTGTGCTGTCAGTACAGTAAAACCTGCTGTCAGCCCAAGCAGAAATCCGATGATCAGAAAAATGATCGTTCCTGTGGAACCAACCGCTGCCAGTGCTTTTGTTCCCACAAACTTTCCTACTACTACAGCATCTACCATGTTGTAGAACTGCTGGAACACATTACCTATGAACACCGGAATAGTAAATCCCAGCAGCACTTTCATCGGCTTTCCCTGTGTCATGTCTATTTTCATTTAATGTCTTCTCCCCCTGATAAAAATACTCAAAACTTACCAACATTTATGTATCAGAGGGATTATAGTTGAAATGGGATTATTTACAAGATGGTTTTTAAAATTTTTTCATATGTCCAACAAATATAAACAACTGCAAAAAAAGCCCTGCGGATCTGAAACGACCCGCAAGGCTTTTCATAAAAAATACTTATTTATTTCTCAACAAGAAGAGATTCTCCTGTCATTTCCTTCGGCTGCTCCATTCCCATAAGCTGGATCAGAGTCGGAACGATGTCTGCAAGGCATCCGTTCTCGCGAAGTGTGTATTTCGGATCTGCGTTTACAAGGATAAACGGAACCGGATTGGTTGTATGAGCTGTCCATGGCTCACCTGTCTCATAGTTTACAAGCTGCTCTGCGTTACCGTGGTCAGCGCAGATGAAGAGCTGTCCATCAACCTCTTTGATCGCCTCTACAGCTTTTCCAACGCACTCGTCAACTGTCTCAACAGCCTTGATCGCAGCTGCCTCAACGCCTGTATGGCCAACCATATCCGGGTTTGCAAAGTTGATGATGATCACATCATATTTTTCAGATTTGATCGCCTCAACAAGTTTCTCACAGACTTCCGGTGCACTCATCTCCGGCTGCATATCGTATGTCGGAACTTTCGGGGATTTCACAAGGATTCTGTCCTCTCCCTTGTTCGGCTCCTCAACGCCGCCATTGAAGAAGAATGTTACATGTGCATATTTCTCTGTCTCAGCAATACGTGCCTGTGTCATATCATGAGCTGCAAGGTACTCGCCGAATGTATTGTGAAGAAGAACTTTATGGAATGCTACCTGTTTGTTCTGGATCGTATCATCATACTCTGTAAAGCATACGAAGGTAGTATCCAGTCTTTTAGCTCTCTCAAAGCCTTTGAAATCATCATCACAGAAAGCTCTTGTAATCTCTCTTGCACGGTCCGGACGGAAATTGAAGAATACAACGGAATCCTTATCGGAAATTGTTGCAACCGGTTTGCCGTCTTTCTCGATAACTGTCGGGAGAACGAACTCATCTGTCTTGTCATCATCGTAAGAAGCCTGAACTGCTGCTGCAGCGTCTGTTCCTTTTACACCTTCTCCCTGTGTAAGAGCCTTGTATGCAAGCTCTACACGATCCCAGCGGTTATCACGATCCATTGCATAGTAACGTCCGGAGATCACTCCGATCTCACCAACGCCGATCTCTTTCATCTTAGCTTCCAGCTGCTCTACAAATTCCTTACCTGATGCAGGCGGTGTGTCACGGCCGTCCAGGAAGCAGTGTACGTAAACCTTCTTAAGTCCTTCTCTCTTAGCCATCTCAAGAAGTCCATAGAGATGTGTATTGTGGCTGTGTACACCACCATCAGAAAGAAGTCCCATAAAATGGATCGCTGAATCATTTTCTTTTGCATTCTTCATTGCTGCAAGAAGTGCTTCGTTCTTGAAGAAATCGCCATCCTGGATCTCTTTTGTAATTCTTGTAAGCTCCTGGTATACGATGCGGCCTGCACCCATGTTCATATGACCTACCTCGGAGTTACCCATCTGGCCATCCGGAAGACCTACGGCAAGTCCGCTTGCATTACCTTTTACAAACGGATAATCTTTCATCAGTCCGTCCATAACCGGTGTCTTAGCCTCGTATACAGCATTTCCGTCATGTCTGTCATTCAGTCCATAACCATCAAGGATCATTAATACGGTTGGTTTTTTGCTCATAATTTTCCCCTTCTTATCTTTGATCGAAAATCTGCCGCCCACATTTCGCCGGGATCGTTCCTGCTTTCTGTGTCTGACAGAATTCTTTTGTTTTCCATTTTATATAGTACCAAAATCCAGGAATTTTGCAACGTTTTCTTTGATAAAAATTTATCCTGATATAAATTTCCGAAAAGCGGACCTGCAAATTTCTGCGCTGATTTCCGCGGGAAATTTTTTATTTCTCGTATACACGGATCATGGAAGATATCTTTCTTACAGACGGGCTGTTCTCCAGCTCTTCCTTAACCTTGAAGAACGCTCCCTCGCTTACCAGCTTGGTGATCACAACAACCTCTGCTGTATCCGGTCTCTTGCTCTCTTTCTGCATGATCTGTGCAACACTTGCCTGATATTTGGCAAAATACTCCAGAATCTCGGCAAGTACACCGCAGCGGTCCTCTACCTGAAGGCGGAGGAAATAGCGGTTGTGAGTGTCTGCCATCTCTTTCACCTGCAGGGTCTTATAACAGGTGCATCCTACACGTCCACAGCAGTCTGCCTTCATATTGCGGACTACCTCAAATACATCACCCACAACAGCACTTGCTGTAGGAAGCTCACCTGCTCCACGTCCATAAAACATAGTATCTCCAACTGCATCACCGCGTACAAATACAGCATTGTAAGAATCATTAACGGATGCAAGCGGATGTTCTGCCGGAATCAGCATCGGGCATACATAAGCCTCAACACCGTCATCCTGACAGCGCGCAACGCCCAGCAGCTTGATCTCGCAGCCCATCTCCTTAGCATAACGGATATCCTTGGCTGTGATCCTGGTGATTCCTTCGATATGAACATTATCCAGAGTGACTCTTGAATTAAACGCTACAGATGCAAGGATCGCAACCTTTCTTCCTGCATCGATACCTTCGATATCTGCTGTAGGATCTGCCTCTGCATATCCAAGTTCTGTTGCAAGGGCAAGGGCATCAGAAAATTCCATTCCTTCCTGTGACATCTTGGTAAGGATGAAGTTGGTGGTTCCGTTTACGATTCCCATAACCTCCGTCACATGGTTGGCCTCAAGACTGTTCTTCAGCGGACTGATGATCGGAATTCCGCCGGCAACTGCTGCCTCGAATAAAAAGTCTTTCTGCGCCTCCCCTGCTGTCTCCAGAATCTCTTTTCCATGAACTGCAATCAGATCCTTGTTAGCTGTTACTACATTCTTTCCTGCTTTCAGTGCGGAAAGGATGTATGTGCGTGCAGGCTCAATACCACCGATCAGTTCGATCACGATATCAATAGAAGGATCTCCTGCGATATCATCCCAGTTCGTTGTAAGAACAGAAATATCTTCTACTTTCTTAGCTGCTTTCTCAAGGTTGCGCACCAGGATCTTAGTGATCTTTACCTGACATCCAAGTTTCGCTATCATTTCCTGCTCCTGGTTCCTGATGACTTTATATACGCCTGTTCCTACTGTTCCCAGGCCAAGGAGAGCCGCATTTACGACTTTTTCGCTCATTTTCTGATGTCCCCTTTCATTTTTTTCCATTTTTTATCAGAGTTATTTCATATGTTATGGCAGAAAACGTTGTCAAGCTCCGGCAGCGGAAGAAACTCCAGCCAGCTTGCAAAAAGTCCTGTGATCAGCTCCTGTACCATGGCTTTGGATTCCGGTTCCAGTTTATCCAGTCGCCTGGCCATGGCAGCCAGGCTTTTTACTCCTCCATCCAAAATCTGCTGGATCGTCTCTGCCCCGGTTGCTTCAAGTACAGAGAAAAGTTCCGTGATCAGATTTGCTCTCTGCTCCTCATTCATGCCATCGATCCATTTATGAAGCTGCTGATCCATTGTCTCTGCTTTTCTGGTTAACTTTTCTTTTCTTATAAAAGAAGGCCCCATGATCTCCCAGGAAAAAGCATCATGCTGCATAATTCCTTTCTGCGTGCTGTCTACGATCACCGGTTCTTTCTGATGTGTGAGAAGCATGCCGATCACAGATGCTTCCGGTATTATCCTTGTTACTTTTTTCAGGATCTTCTCTATATCTTTCCATGGAAAATCCCTCTGGAAACCCTGGTCCGTCGTTATCATACACAGACAGGATTTTATCCTGCACTTCTTCCCCACACTGCATGGCTGCATACATAGCCAGGTTTCCACCTTTGGAGTGGCCGCCGATCCGCAGCATGGACTGGATATATCTGCCTTCTTTTTCCAGATATTCCAATGCCCGTTTATGGGATGGCACAATTCCGTTGCTGAGATTAAAATCTTCCTTCCATCCAATGATGGTATCGTCTGTACCCTGAAAGAAATATAGACTGTTCCATCTGGCAGTTCTACTGTCACTGCTGCAAACTGCTTCGTCTCACTTGGCAGTATCTCATTGACAAAACCACTCACTCTGCATTTCCGGTATCTGCTGGACTTTGCCATTTTTCTTAAGAGTTCTGGTATATTTTGTAAGAATGTTGTCTGCGCTTTGATTTTTTCATTCTTTTTTTCTGCAAAAAGTTCTCTGAAAGCTCCTCCAGATAAAGAGTATTTCCATTCTGTATCTCACGGATACCATCCAGTTCAATATAGGAAAAACATGCCAGTATCAGATTGTCCACTTCATTAAACGGAGACTGTTCAAAAGTAAGATCTCCTCTCCAATCCAGATAATCCAGAATATTCCCCATAAAAACCTCCTTACATCTATCATCGCCCCACTACAGTTACAGCTTTACTTTCTATTATCATACCATAAATCTGGATCATTTGCCCTGTTCATCAAGTTTTTTTCTGAGATATCGAATGTAATAAAGGCATCCGCAGGTAAAACCTGGCATCAGAACAGCCAGACCTGCTGCTGACACAAGATAGATCACTTTTCCATTTCCCCCTGCCGGTGCTCCGGCCACAAAACAGTAAAACATGGTAGCTGAAAAATAGAGTGTGACTGCCACGGAAAAAAAACTTTTCAAAAATTTCCTCATTGTTTCTCCTTTCCATAGTGTCTCTATAAGGACACTGTTGTAATTTCAATTTTACATTCATAATAAGTTTAATTCAAGGATGAATCGGACAGGATATACATATGATAAAATATGACAGATTTTGGGTGACTATGAAGAAACGCGGAATTTCCCAGTATGATCTTTATGAACACTACGAAGTTACACGTTCTCTTCTGGACAGACTACGAAAAAATAAGAATATTGAGATTTTTACAATAGACAGGCTGTGCTCCATCCTCGACTGTAATATTGAAGATATTGTGGAACACGTTCCTGACCCTGATAAAAATACAGATAAGGACAGGGAGAACGAAACTTCTCCTGAAAATAAGAAAAACTCTCTCTGAGATTAACAGTGGTATGATGGTATGATCTGCACTGGCCGGATTCAGAGGGAGTTTTATTCTATTCGAGTGTAGCGGAAAAAAGTGATATTGAAGACATTATAAAACACCTCCAAACACATTTTAATTAGTGAATATCACCAATTTTTATTGTGTTTAGAGGTGTTATTTAAAGGTTTATTTGTTTAATTCAAACAAAGTCTATAATTTATTTGTAGTTTACGATCTTTCCGAAATCTGGTTTCAGGGAAGCGCCGCCTACAAGACCGCCGTCGATGTCAGCCTGAGCAAATAAGTCAGGAGCTGTTGCAGCGTTTACAGATCCGCCGTACTGGATACGGATCTCTGCTGCTGTAGCGTCATCATAGATCTCAGCGATGCATTTACGGATATCAGCGCAAACTTCCTGAGCCTGCTCTGTTGTAGCTGTCTTACCTGTTCCGATAGCCCAGATCGGCTCGTAAGCGATAACTGCTGTCTTAGCCTGATCAGCTGTAACACCCTGGAATCCAACCTTAACCTGCTGACGGATGAAGTCCATTGTTACGCCCTGCTCTCTCTGAGTAAGTGTCTCACCGCAGCACATGATCGGTGTGATACCATGCTCGAAAGCTTTGAGCATTTTTTGTTAACGTCTTCGTTTGTCTCACCGAAGTACTCTCTTCTCTCGGAATGTCCAAGTACTACATACTTAACGCCTGCATCTACGAGCATAGCCGGAGCGATCTCGCCTGTGTAAGCACCTTTCTCCTCGAAGTACATGTTCTCAGCACCAACCTGGATGTTTGTTCCTTTAGCAGCCTCAACAACAGGAATGATGTCGATAGCCGGTACGCAGAATACTACATCAACTTCGTCGTTAACAACAAGCGGTTTTAAAGTCTCAACCAGCTTTACAGCCTCGCTTGGTGTCATGTTCATTTTCCAGTTTCCAGCAATGATTTTCTTTCTTGCCATGGTTTTATCTCCTTTTTTGTGTTCTTGGAACACTTTATTTTTTATCAGTCTTTATCGTTAGCTGCTGCTACACCTGGGAGCTCTTTGCCCTCAAGGAACTCAAGAGAAGCACCGCCACCTGTGGAGATGTGTGTCATCTTGTCGCCATATCCGAGGATATTTACAGCTGCTGCGGAATCGCCGCCACCGATGATTGTTGTTGCGTCTGTCTCAGCAAGAGCTTTTGCAACTGCCTCTGTACCATGTGCGAAGTTCGGCATCTCGAAGCATCCCATCGGTCCGTTCCATACAACTGTCTTAGCATCTTTTACAGCATCTGCAAAGATCTTCTCTGTCTCTGTTCCGATGTCCATTCCTTCCCATCCGTCCGGAATCTCACCACGTTTTACGATCTGGATGTTGCAGTCGTTGGAGAAGTCATCACCGATTCTGTTATCTACAGGAAGAAGAAGTTTTACACCTTTCTCCTCTGCTTTCTTCATCATATCGAGAGCATACTGAAGGTAATCATCCTCGCAGAGGGATTTTCCGATATGTCCGCCCATAGCTTTGGAGAATGTGTAGGACATACCACCACCGATGATCAGTGTATCTACCTTGTCAAGAAGGTTGTTGATAACGGAGATCTTGCTGGAAACCTTAGCTCCGCCAAGGATTGCAACGAATGGTCTCTCCGGATTGTTTACAGCGTTTCCGAGGAAATCGATCTCTTTCTGCATCAGATATCCTACAACTGCTGTCTTCACATATTTGGTAACACCTACGTTGGAGCAGTGAGCTCTGTGAGCGGTTCCGAATGCATCGTTTACGAATACATCGCAAAGAGAAGCAAGGTCTTCGCTGAACTTATCTTCATTCTTTGTCTCTTCTGCACGGTAACGTGTATTCTCAAGAAGAACTACATCGCCATCCTTCATCTCAGCTACAGCAGCTTTTGCGTTTGGTCCTACTACCTCAGGATCTGCTGCAAATTTCACTTCCTGTCCAAGAAGCTCAGAAAGACGAACAGCTACAGGTGCAAGAGAAAGCTCCGGTTTCGGCTCTCCCTTCGGTTTTCCGAGGTGGGAGCAGAGGATAACCTTTCCGCCGTCTGCGATCAGTTTCTTGATTGTAGGAAGAGCAGCTACAAGACGGTTCTCATCTGTGATCTTTCCATCCTGAAGCGGAACATTGAAGTCGCATCTTACAAGTACTTTCTGTCCTTTTACATTGATATCGTCAACACTTTTTTTGTTCAGCATCTCTATATCTCCTTAACTTTTATTTCTGCAAAAGCAGATGAATAAGGGCGAGCGGTATTGTTGTCCGCTCTGTTAACAGTCATTTCCTCAGATATTCTTTTGTTTGATCTTTTGGAAAAAAAAAGGCCCGGTCCTCTTCAGACCGGACCCTTTCTGAGTCTATTCTTCTACACTCGTTCGCTGAAAATTAAGCGTTCAGAAGGCTTCCGAAATGCTTGATTGTACGAACCATCTGGCTTGTGTAGGAGTTCTCGTTGTCATACCAGGAAACTACCTGAACCTCTGTTGTGCCATTCTCAAGTGGAAGTACCATTGTCTGAGTAGCATCGAAGAGGGAACCAAATCTCATACCAACGATATCGCTGGATACGATCTCATCCTCGTTGTATCCGAAGGACTCGTTAGAAGCTGCTTTCATAGCTGCGTTGATCTGCTCTTTTGTAACATTTCCTTCAACTACTGCTGTAAGGATTGTTGTAGAACCTGTTGGGGTAGGAACACGCTGTGCAGAACCGATAAGTTTGCCGTTAAGCTCTGGGATAACAAGTCCGATAGCTTTAGCAGCACCTGTGCTGTTCGGAACGATATTAACTGCTGCTGCACGGGATCTTCTCAGATCGCCTTTTCTCTGCGGTCCGTCAAGTGTCATCTGATCGCCTGTGTAAGCGTGGATTGTGCACATGATACCGGATTTGATCGGTGCAAGATCATTAAGAGCCTTAGCCATTGGTGCAAGGCAGTTTGTTGTACAGGAAGCTGCGGAGATGATCTTGTCCTCGTTTGTAAGACCCTGATGGTTTACGTTGTAAACGATTGTCTTAAGGTCGTTTCCAGCCGGAGCGGAAATAACTACATGCTTAGCACCTGCATCGATATGAGCCTGAGCTTTGTCTTTGGATGTGTAGAAACCTGTGCACTCAAGAACTACGTCTACACCGATCTCTCCCCATGGAAGCTCTGCAGCGTTAGCCTTAGCATAGATTTTGATCTCTTTTCCGTCTACTGTGATGGAATCCTCGCCTGCTTTAACTGTATCGGCAAGAGCGTATCTTCCCTGTGTAGAATCATATTTTAATAAGTGAGCAAGCATTTTAGGAGATGTAAGGTCGTTGATTGCTACAACCTCGAATCCCTCTGCTCCAAACATCTGACGGAATGCAAGACGACCGATACGTCCAAAACCATTAATTGCAACTTTTACTGCCATGATAAATTCCTCCTATGAATTGAATGGTGATTTAGTGTTTCTCTTCCGATTGTTAAAGAAACATCAACCTGCTTCATATTGTACCTAATTCCAAACAAAAATTCAAGAGCTATTTATAAAAAAGCAACTTAAAATAAATATTGAGAAAATTCTGGGAAAATGTGCTATAATTCTGTGATAGAAAATTCTTTCCCGCAAATATGAAAATATGGAGGTAAAACATGGACCTGAAAATTTTATGGGACTGCCATATGCACTCCTCTTTTTCCGCAGATTCCGATACTCCTATGGAAGTTATGATCCAGACAGCCATTGAAAAAGGCCTGGAGGGAATCTGCTTTACTGAACATTTTGACCCGGATTATCCTGATACTCCGGAGAATCTTGACTTTTCCCTGGATATCCCTGCATACCGACAGAAGCTTGAGAGTCTTGCAGATGCTTTTAAAGACCAGATCAATGTTAATTTTGGAATTGAGCTTGGACTTCAGCCTCATCTTGCAGAATCTTTTTCCGGACTTCTGGAAGAAGTTCCATTTGATTTCGTCATCGGTTCTTCCCATGTGGTTCACGGCTATGATCCTTATTATCCTTCTTATTTCGAAGACCGTAAGGAATCTGCCTGCTATATGGAATATTTTGAATCCATTCTGGAAAACATTGCTGTTTTTGATAAGATGGATGTGTACGGACATATTGATTATGTGGTACGTTATGGTCCGAATCAGAACCGACAGTATTCTTATGGCCGGTACAAGGAGATCCTGGATGAGATCCTGCGTACGCTGATCCGAAAGAATGTGGGTATCGAGCTTAACACAGGCGGTTATCACTACGGGCTTGGAGAGCCGAATCCCTGCGTCAATATCATACGCCGTTACCGCGAACTTGGCGGCGAGATCATCACGATTGGAGCTGATGCACATACTCCGGATAAGATCGGTTATACATTTAACAAAGCAGCTGATGTTCTCCGGGAATGTGGTTTTTCTTATTATACGGTGTTTAAACACCGCCAGCCGGTTTTCCATAAACTTTAGAACTGTTGCTGTTCACTCCGTGCCCGATAACACACTTCTCAGGATATTACCAGTGAACAGTACCATGATTTTTACTTATTATGCTGATATCAATTCATTAAGGAGGAATACTACTATATGTCAACAAAAAGACTCCAGAAAAAGAAAGCTGCCATGCAGGCAAAGAAAGATAAGCAGCTGAAAAAAAATACATCCGCTGCTACTGCTACGAAAAAAATTGTGACTGCAAAGGTTGAACCAAAAAAGATTGAAACTTCCAGGACGGAGGCGGTTAAGATCGAGACGTCTAAGTCCGAACCGATCAAGGTCGAGACGTCCAAAACTGAGCCGATTAAGGTTGAGACTTCTAAAACTGAACCAATCAAGGTTGAGACTTCTAAAACTGAACCAATCAAGGTTGAGACTTCTAAAACTGAGCCGATTAAGGTTGAGACTTCTAAAACTGAACCAATTAAAGTCGAGACTTCTAAAACCGAACCTGTCAAAGTTGCCACTTCCAAGACGGAACCTCTGAAAGTTGAGACTTCCAAAGAGGATACTGCCTACGATGCTCTCTACGAGAAGCGTTTGAACCGCTACTACAATGATCTGAAATGGCTCTACTGCGAGCTGTTCCGCGATCATCCTGAGGTTGCCGGCACATTCTCAAGCCTTACCAAAAAATGAAAGAGATCTACCGCGAGCGTTCTCTTTCCATGAAAGAAGCTGACCAGGCCTGCGCACAAAATCCTGACTGGTTCCGCAAAACCGCTTTCGCAGGAATGGCTGTAAACCCTGCTGATTTCGCAGATACCCTTTCCGGACTATCCAATAAACTGGACTATGTCAGCGAATGCAAGGCAGACACTCTGTACCTGACAGATCTTTTTCAGGCAACCTCCAACTGCTCTCTTCGCATTATCCCGAAAATCGGAACTTCCGAAGATCTGCACACCCTTGCATCTAACTGCCAGAAAGCAGGCATCCGCCTGGCCCTTGAGATCCCGTTAAGCCTTTCTGTGGATGATCCGCAGTCCGGTTCGCCATGTGTGCTCCAGACTCCGGCATTCTTTAATGCAATGCTTCTCCAGATCCTGGAGCTTGCAAATGAGGGAGCTTCTGTATTCAGTCTTGGTGTCCTTCCTATGATGGACAGTGAAAATCTCTGGAAACTGCATTCCCTTCTCCGCATGACACGTATGGTCTGTGAGATCGTATGCCCTGGAATTCTTCTCCTTGGTGAGACAGACCGCACGCCTGGTGAAGCTGCCGCATTCGGAGGAACTTCCGATATGCCGGAACTTCATATTGTAAGCAGCACACAGCTGATGTCCGATATCTGGCACACTGTTGCCACAAAAGATACTGCTCTGCTCCGTCATGGAATTGATAAAACAGCGGATCTTCCTCAGGCACCTGTGTTCCAGAATTACCTGCGCAGCCGCAACACAGTGCGCTGGAACCTGGACTATGATTTCCTGAAAGACAGCTTCATCACAGAAGGCCCTCACAGAGATTATCTGAATGAATTTCTCTCAGGTACTTTCCCAGATTCCTTTGCCCGGGGTGAAATCTATATAAATACGGAAACTGAAGAATCAGAGCTCTGTGGAACAACTGCCTCCCTTGCAGGAATCGAGCGTTTTGATTATGAGGGAAATACTGATGGCGTCAACCGCGGAATCCGCTACGACGTAACACTCCACGCGCTGCTTCTCTCACTGCCTGGAATCCCGGTACTTCGAAGCGGCGATGAGATCGGACAACTGAATGATTATACTTACAAAACCAGCCCCGATAAGGCTGCTGACCCGCGCTGGCTCCACAACGGACGCTTCAACTGGACACTTGCCCAGAACAGAGCCGATGCCGAGACGATCCAGGGACGCATCTTCAATAGCCTGGAACAGCTTGAAAATATCCGTACCAGCTATCCGGTATTTACCCCTGAAGTTCCTGCACATACACTGGAAACCTGGGAAAAATCCCTCCTTGCTCTTGTAAGAGAAACTTCCCAGGAAAAATTGATCTGTATCTACAACTTCAGCGACCAGGACAAAGTAGCCTGGATCAACGAACAGGACGGTACTTACACTGATCTCCTCACAGGAGTTCAGCGAGACGCGCAGGCTGTGGAAATCCCGGCGTTTGGATTTATCTGGCTCATGCGAACCAAGTAACTGATTTGGCTTTTTCCCCACAACAAAAGGCACTGCTATTTTCCATTCATGCAGTGCCTTTTTCATTTTTGGTGTTATTCTATTTTCTTAGTTTATCAATAAATATCGTAAATTTCCCCTGCTCCCCCTTATCCAGTGAACGGCTGTAAATATTCCTGAGCCAGGCTGTGATCACCTCGATAAGTATCGGTGAAAACGTCATCAGAAGGAACACCAGGATGATCATTCCGAATTCCAGCGAACCAAGTGTCAGCAGGTCCTGTAATATTACAGCTGCCGCAAAAAAGATCACCTGCATACTATAAATGATTACCTTTCTGTAACGGTTCAGCGGCGCATATACTGTCTTCAATGCCGCCATATAATTCCATCCTGTCACAAGGACACAGGCTGTATTTAACATAAGATTAGAGTGATACACATTCTGACATACCAGCATTACTGTGAATACACAACCTGTAATGGTAACGGCAGCCGGAAAAGCATTCATAAACACGTGACGCAGGAATGTATGATCGATCTTTTCGTAGTTGTTCTCCTGAGCCAGAAGGAATGTCGGGATACCAACTGCACAGGCACTGATCAGCGACATCTGGATCGGCTCAAAAGGATAAGAATCCCCAAAGAAAATTGTGATCAATGACAGCAGCACAGAAAAGATCGTCTTGATCAGGAACATGGAAGCTGCTGTCCGGATATTATTGACAACGCGGCGTCCCTGGTTCACGATCTCCGGCATTGCCGCAAAATTGGAATCCAGAAGAACCACATTTGCAATATTCTTGGCAGCATCACTTCCCTCAGCCATGGCTATACTGCAGTCCGCTTCTTTGAGAGCCAGAACATCGTTCACACCATCACCGGTCATTGCAACTGTATGCTTCTGTACCTGAAGTGATTTCACCATTGCCTGCTTCTGCTGTGGCGTTACACGGCCAAATACACTGTACGTGGCAACTGCCTCATCCATCTCTTCCTGAGTTGTTATGGTAGTCGCGTCCACATACTGCTCTGCATTTTTCAGTCCCGCACGCTTCGCAATAGCAGAAACTGTCACAGGATCATCACCGGAGATCACTTTCAGGTCAACACCCTGACTTTCAAAATATGCCAGTGTATCCGGTGCCTCTGCACGGATCACATCTGTAAGAAGCAGAAGTCCTACAGGCTCAAGTCCTTCCGGGATTTCAGTGCCTTCATTTACATTCTCACTGTGGGCAACAACCAGAACACGGAGTCCCTCTTCTGCAAAACTGCCGCAGTACTCCATCAGTTCAGGATTTCCCTCCGGGAAAAGAAACTGCGCAGCACCCATCAGATACGTACCTGCATCTTTAAAAGCAGCTCCACTATACTTCCTGTCAGAAGAGAACGGGATCACATGATCCAGTTCCATATCCTGAGCCACCTTAAATCTTGCGCGAAGCGCATCTGCAGTAGCATTCTGATCCTTCAGAACAGAAAGAAGATTTCCCATGATATGTTCGATCTCCCGGATCTTCGCAGTATCTTCCTGTCTATGTTTCTTTGCACCAGTTTCAGACTCTTCCTGTGGTAAGAGAATCGAACTCCCATCCTCTTTCGCGATTGCTTCCGCAGCTGAAACTGCTGAAGCTTCAGCCGCAGCCGAACCCTCAGTCAGATCAGAACTCTTAGTTCCATTATTATTCCATTCTCCAGGCGCGGTCTTATTTCCTGATGTTTCATCAGAAATCTCATCATATACCGGCGGATAGCTCTCCACTGACTCCACACACATGGTTCCCTCTGTGATAGTTCCTGTCTTATCCAGACAGAGTGTATCCACACGTGCCAGAGTCTCAATACAGTAAAGCTCCTGCACGAGCGTCTTCTTCTGTGCCAGTTTCAGTGCACCAAGAGTCAGGGCCACGCTGGTCAGAAGAACAAGTCCTTCGGGGATCATACCAAGAACTGCCGCCACCATATTGACTACAGAATCCCGAATACTGTCTCCTACAAAATAATACTGTTTATAAAAAAGCATCGCACCAAGGGGCACGATAATAATACTGATCACCTTAAGAATGGCATTCAGGGAATTTCGAAGCTCTGAATTATGACGCTTGAATTCCTTGGCCTCACTGGTGATCCTGGAAGCATAATTGTCGCTTCCTACATGAATGATCTGGCAGCAGGCCTGACCTGCTGTCACAAAACTTCCGGAAAAAAGCTCATCCCCCGGATTCTTCGGCAAATTATCAGCCTCTCCGGTAAGCAGGGATTCATTTACTTCCAGATTTCCTTCCAGTATCTTCGCATCTGCCGGTACCTGTTCCCCGGCCTTGAGGAAGATCAGATCATCCACAACCAGCTTCTCTGTGGATATCTTCCATTTTTTTCCTTCACGCAGAACTACAGTCTTGGATTCTGTCAGGATTGCCAGCTTGTCGATGGTCTTCTTGGCTCGGATCTCCTGAATGATTCCAATTACCGTATTAATAAAAATGATTCCTACAAACATGGAATTCTTGTAGGAACCAACCAGCAGCACGAAAACCAGCAGCACCAGGTTCAGAAAATTGAAGAATGTAAGTGTATTCTCCAGAATGATCTGCTTATAAGTCCTGGTGTTGGGGTTTTCGTTATTATTTACCTGGCCCTGCGCAATTCTCTCCTGAACTTCTTCGTTCGTAAGTCCTGTCATGTGTCTACTTACCTGTCCTTTCAATGGCTTACGGTTTCCATTCGCGCGAAGCTTGCTCATGCCACGGCTATGATCTTAAAAATATAAGGGAATTAATACTCCTCTTCTGTGTCCTCTTCTCCCTCATGGATATCAGACTTCGGTTTGGAAAGACCCTCGATCTTAATGTGATGTTTCTCTGCATAGTCCCAGAGAGCTGCATGAATTGCTTCCTCAGCAAGAAGGGAGCAGTGGATCTTTACTGGTGGAAGTCCGTCCAGTGCCTCCATAACAGCCTTGTTGGTTACTTCCATTGCTTCTTCAATAGTCTTTCCCATTACAAGCTCTGTTGCCATGCTGCTTGTCGCAACTGCTGCGCCGCATCCAAATGTTTTGAATTTGCAGTCTTTGATAATATGAGTTTCGTCATCAATATCAAGGAATATTCTCATAATATCACCGCATTTAGCATTTCCTACAGTACCCACGCCGCTTGCGTTCTCGATCTCACCTACATTACGTGGATGCTGAAAATGATCCATTACTTTTTCACTATACATTATTTTTTCCTCCTGGCAAGTATTTTTATTATTTTTTCTGCTTTTTAATAAAATCTTCATATAATGGAGACATACTTCTTAAGTTTGCAGTAATGTCTTTCAATTTATCTACTACAAAATCAACATCCTCCATTGTTGTCTCCTCGCTTAATGTCATACGGAGAGATCCGTGTGCGATCTCATGTGGAAGTCCGATAGCCAGCAGAACATGTGACGGATCAAGAGAGCCGGATGTACATGCAGATCCGCTGGATGCACAGATCCCGAAGTTGTCAAGCATCAGAAGAAGGGACTCACCCTCGATAAACTGGATACTTACGTTTACGTTGTTTGGAAGACGTTTTACTTTATCTCCGTTAAGACGTACATACGGGATCTCTGTGAGGACCCTGCTGATCATATGATCTCTGATCTCGATTTCTTTTGCAGTACGCTCTTTCATGGACTTGTTTGCACGCTCTGCTGCAAGACCGTAGCCTACGATACCAGGAACGTTCTCTGTACCCGCACGACGTTTTCTCTCCTGTGCTCCGCCGTGTACGAAGGAGCGGATCTTAACGCCCTTACGAATATAGAGGAAGCCGATTCCCTTCGGTCCGTTGATCTTATGTCCGCTGGAGCTGAGCATATCGATATTGAACTCATCTACATTGATCGGGATCTGTCCGAATGCCTGAACAGCGTCTGTATGGAACAGGATTCCATGCTCACGTGCAATCTGTCCGATCTCTTTCAGCGGCTCAAGAGTACCGATCTCGTTATTGGCTGCCATAACAGAAATCAGGATGGTCTCCGGTGTGATCGCTTTCTGAAGCTCATCCAGATTGATGAAACCGTTCTCATCAACATCAAGATATGTGATCTTCGCTCCGCGCTCTTTCTCCAGATACTCGCAGGTATGGAGAATGGCATGATGCTCTATTTTTGTTGTAATGATATGGTTCCCTTTATTTTTGTATGCCTCAAAGGTTGCTTTCAGAGCCCAGTTATCAGACTCGGAACCACCTGCTGTAAAATAAATCTCTTCTTTTTTGGCTCCGATCACATCTGCGATCTGCTGTCTTCCTTTTGCAATGGCAGCTTTGCTGTTTGCTGCAAAATCATAAACGGTTGAAGCATTTCCATAAAACTCTGTAAAATACGGCAGCATTGCCTCCACAACTTCCGGTGCGGTCTTTGTGGTAGCCGCATTGTCCAGGTATATCATTTTTCCCATTTTCTTTTCCTCCTGTTCAGGATAATTATTTTTCGTGTATTCTCCGGCTTTCTTCGATCAGCTCACTGAGCATCAGTGTATCCACTGCATCTGTGATACTGTCGTTGATCCTCTTCCACACTAATTTAGCTACGCAGAGATCGGAACCCTGGCAGCCACCGTCGCCTTCTGTTCCCGGACATGACGCAGCTTCCAGGCCGCCTTCCAGGACACGAAGGATATCTCCCACTGAAATCTCTTCTGCCGGTCTTCCAAGGAAGTATCCTCCGGCTGCGCCGCGGACACTCTTCACAAGGCCCGCTTTCTTCAAAAGTGCCATCAGCTGCTCCAGATAGCTGACTGATATATTCTGACGGCCCGCAATGCTCTGAAGCGAGACCGCTTCTTTTTCACTGTAAAGACCAAGGTCTATCAAAGCCTTAAGTCCGTATTTTGCTCTTGTTGACAGTTTCATCCGCTCACCTCTTTTTCAATTCCCAGTGTTTTCCTCGGATTTCATGTTTACTCTATCAGAAACGTATGGTTCTGTCAAGACTAACTTCCTCATATATTGAAAAAAAGCTCGAGATCGTCATGTCAAAAAAAGTATTTCTCAAAGGTACTCTGATTCTTGCCTGTACTGGTCTTGTCAGCCGTCTTGCAGGCTTCTTTTATAGAATATTCCTATCCCATACCATTGGTGCCAGTGGCATGGGACTGTATCAGCTGGTTCTGCCTGTCCAGGGACTTATGGCCGCGCTTTCCTATGCCGGAATACAATCTGCGCTTTCCAGACTGATCGCATCCCAGATAGCTCTTGATCAAAAAGAAGATGCCCGTTTTTCCCTGTTTCTGGGAACTTTGACTGCTATCGGTTTTTCAGCTGTAACAGGATTTCTTCTTTTTCAAAAAGCAGATTTTTTTGCGTCAGTAATCCTGAAAACTCCGGAAACAGCTGATCTCCTCCGTCTGGTAAGTTTCACGATTCCTATCTGTGCCATTCATTCCTGCATAAACAGCTATTATTATGCCCGAAAAAAAACTTCCATACCCGCGGCTGTCCAACTTACTGAACAGGCTGTCCGTATTGGTTCAACGTATGTACTGTATCTGATATTTCTTGCTGAAAAACGGCCTGTCACAGCTCTGATCGCTGCTGGTGGCTCCATGACAGGTGAGATCGCAGCTTCTCTTGTTTCACTCCTTGCAGTTGCTTTTCATTTCGGGAACTGCCGTTTTTCAGGGGAAGAAATACGCTCACGCAAAACGTTCTCTCTGCTTCAGGAACTTTTTGGCCTCGCCCTTCCTGTCTCTCTGAACCGTATCCTGATGACGCTTCTTGGAAGTATCGAAGTAGTTCTGATCCCCCAAATGCTGCTCCGGTCCGGTTTAAACGCTGCGGATTCTCTCCGGATCTACGGAGTTTTTACCGGAATGGCACTGCCGCTGATCCTTTTTCCTTCTGCGCTTACAGCTTCCGCTTCTGTAATGCTGATGCCTTCTGTTGCAGAACTTGATGCTCTGGAAAATAGAAAACAGATCCGGAAAGTTACTGACCTGACATTTCTTCTGTGCATGATGCTTGGTTTTTTCTGCTGCGCCGGATTTTTTCTTCTGGGACCTTTTATGGGAAAACTGCTTTTTCACAGCAAAACTGCTGGTATCTACATACGGTACATGGCTTTTGTCTGCCCGTTTCTTTATACAAATACCATGCTTGCCAGCATTCTCCATGGACTGGGACAGCCCGGGCGGTGTCTTGCACACAGTGTCTGCGGCATTCTGGTACGGATTTTTTTTGTGGTTTTTATGATTCCCAAAATTGGGATCCGGGGTTATTTTTACGGGATTTTTCTGGGCGAAATTCTCCTGACTCTTCTACACGTGAAAGCGTTAAAATTTCCCTATCGACAATCCGACAAAAATCGTTTATAATTAATAATCGAAATGCAGCGTAATGATTGAAATGACCGTTATCATTCAGACGGCCAATCCGCTTCACTGCCTGTTCATAATCAAATAACTGCCACTCAGCTTATTTGGTCAAATACGGAATTATGGAGGAATTAATACTATGAGTTTTGAATTCATAAAGAAGCTGCCAACTCCTGAGGAAATCCGGAATCAGTATCCTGTAGATGCTGAGATCCAGGCACTCAAGGAGAAACGTGATGCAGAGATCCGCGACGTTTTCACTGGAAAATCAGACAAATTCCTTGCTATCATCGGACCATGTTCTGCTGATAACGAAGATGCTGTATGTGATTATCTTTTAAGGCTTCGCAAAGTACAGGAAAAGATCGAGGACAAAGTTCTCATCATCCCTCGTGTTTACACAAACAAACCTCGTACAACAGGTGAAGGATACAAGGGAATGGTCCATCAGCCAGATCCTGAGAAAAAACCAAACCTTCTTGCAGGTCTGATTGCTATCCGTAAAATGCATATGCGTGCTATCCGCGAGAGCGGTTTTACATGCGCTGATGAGATGCTTTACCCTGAGAACTACCGTTACCTTTCTGACCTGCTCTCCTACGTTGCTGTAGGTGCACGTTCTGTAGAGGACCAGCAGCACAGACTGACTGTCAGCGGTATGGATGTTCCGGCTGGTATGAAGAACCCAACTAGCGGTGACTACAGCGTTATGCTGAATTCCATCGTTGCAGCTCAGGGTGCACACCGCTTTATTTACAGAAGCTGGGAAGTAGAGACAACCGGCAATCCGCTTGCCCATGCTATTCTTCGTGGCGCTGTAAACAAACATGGTGAGGCAATCCCGAACTATCATTACGAGGATCTTCGTCTCCTTTATGACAAATACCATGCTAAGAATCTTGCCAACCCTGCTGTTATCGTAGATACTAATCACTCCAACTCCAACAAGCAGTATGAGCAGCAGATCCGTATTGCGAGTGAGGTTCTTCACAGCCGCAAGGTAGATCCGGAGCTTCACACTATGGTAAAGGGTCTCATGATCGAGAGCTACATCGAACCAGGCAACCAGAAGATCGGCGGCAACCATATCTATGGCAAGTCTATCACAGATGCATGCCTTGGATGGGAGCAGTCCGAACAGCTTCTCTATACAATTGCCGAGAACTGCTAGGCAGACCTGATCTTTATATTCCGGACATAAATTTATCCCGGCAGGTTCGTTACGATCATTCGGATCTGTCGGTATTTTTACATTCAATCATATAGTAGAGTCCTGCATGCTGCTTCATCTGCGGTGACTAAAAATTAAGCCAGAAAACGTATCTTCTCAAATATCCGTTTTCTGGCTTAACTTATATATTTAATTTCAGTGGCGCGGATGCGCTTCATGTACACATCTCTCATCTTTGCCACACCAAAGTTCAGATACACCTGTGTGGTGGAAATGTCGGAATGTCCCAACATCTCCTGTACACTCTTCACATCTGCTCCGTTCTGCAGCATATGCGTGGCAAAAGAATGTCTTAACGTATGTGGTGTAATATCATGCTGGATTCCAGCTTCCTCCGCATAGCCTTTCAGAACTTTCCAGAATCCCTGTCTGCTCATGGACTTGCCGGAACAGTTGGTAAAAAGGATTTCTGTCTCATTCTCTTTTACAAACTTCTCTCTGGCCTCGTCCAGATATTTCTCCATTGCGATCTTGCATACATTGCCGATCGGAATAACTCTCTCCTTGCCTTCATCCCTGCATATCACATATCCAAGCTGCAGGTTAATATCCTCCATGCTCAGGCGCAGCAGCTCACTGACACGCATTCCAGTAGCATAAAGAAGCTCCAGCATGGCACTGTCCCTGATTCCCTTGGGAGTTGTTCTGTTAGGCTGTTTCAGAAGCCTGTCTACTTCATCTACAGATAAAATCTCCGGCAGACGTTTCTCAACCTTGGGCGGCTTCAGTTCCAGGGAAGGATCTTTCTCAATTCTGCCCTCCTGATGGAGATACTGAAACAGCGCACGGATAGAAGCAACATTTCTGGATATAGTAGAAGAAGCAAACTGTCCACGTTCCATATAACTTAAGTACCCTTCCAACTCCAGTTCCCCTACATCTCTAATATCATAAATTCCGCGCTCTTCAAAATATGCCGCCATTTTCTTCAGATCTCTCTGATAAGATACCTCTGTATTATGCGACGTTCTTTTTCTGTTATGTAAATATGTAATAAATTCCCGTATCTCTATGTCCATTCCCTTACATCCCGTTTCTAATACTATAGCATTTTTATAAATTACCTGGTTTTATCCAAAATAGTAAAATCTGTACCCTTTTATTACTGAATTATACTGTGTATTTTACATAAAATCAAACGGTTTTTCAGTGCAAAACCGCGCATTTTCAACACTTCCAGCCATTAACTACCAAATATCGCAGATTTTATGGAAACCATCACTAGATGTTGTAGAATTTCTTTTCAAAAAAATTTTAAATATTTTATGATCTTTTCAACCAACCAGGGATTGAGAAAACATTCTGCCATTATCCCCCCTATATATACCCCAAAAGCAGTGATCACCTGCTTCAGGTAAGGAAGATTTTTTGCGGGGAACAGGCCATAATTTTTCCAGATTCCAAAAGACTGCCGATACACAAGTCTTGCCAGCCAGAAATAAACAGGAACATAGATCAGATACTGGGGCAGAAGAAGCGCTGCTCCTGCCAGTCCTCCGTAAAGACCGAACTCCAGCACAGACATTGCCAGGACCATCCCTGTTTCCAGTCCCAGGATCAGCATGTACACAACAGACAAAGGCACCCCGAACACTGTAAAACCGCACAGAATCAGCAGTAAAAAGAACCCTCCTCTCCGTCGCAGTATCTCTCCGAAATATGCACCGCCGGAAATATCTTTCTCTGCAAAATTCCGGATCAGATAAAAAGATGCCAGGGTTTTCTGTTTCCATTCCATTTTCCAGATCATATTTGGCAGGATCGTCCCTGTCAGAAAGCCTGTGAGAAACAGGATCTCTGACGGAAATCTGCCTGCTGCTTTCCATTTTCGATTCTCTGTCTTAATATCCATTCACTCACCCTGTATCAGTTTACGTCCACAATCCAGGTAATATAACTTTTGTGGTAAGATAATATTTCAGGACACAAAAAGGCCGGACAGCTGTATAATAGCTGTCCGGCTTTCTTTATTATCAGTACTCTTATGCGACCTGTAATTATTTCGCGTAATCAACCGCTCTGCTCTCACGGATCACATTGACCTTGATCTGTCCTGGATACTCAAGCTCTGCTTCGATCTGCTTTGCAATATCTCTTGCAAGGAGAACCATATCTGCATCGCTTACCTGATCCGGTACGACCATAACACGAATTTCTCTTCCTGCCTGAATAGCAAAAGATTTCTCAACGCCCTTGAACTCATTTGTGATGTCCTCAAGCTGTTTCAGACGATTGGTATATGTCTCCAGTGTCTCTCGTCTTGCACCAGGTCTTGCTGCGGAAATTGCGTCTGCTGCCTGTACGATGCACGCGATCAGAGATTCCGGCTCCACATCACCATGATGAGACGCAACTGTGTTAATAACGATTGGAGATTCCTTATACTTCTTACAGAGATCCACACCGATTTGAATATGAGATCCTTCCACTTCATGATCAATGGATTTACCAATATCATGAAGAAGTCCGGCACGTTTGGCCATACGCACATCCACACCGATCTCTCCTGCAATAAGTCCGGAAAGCTGTGCAACTTCAATAGAATGTCTCAGAGCATTCTGACCATAACTTGAACGGAATTTCATACGGCCAAGTAGTTTCAGAAGTTCCGGATGGATTCCATGTACACCCACATCCATGGCTGCTGTCTCACCGTCTTCACGGATCTGTGTTTCCACTTCTTTCTGGCTTTCTCCACCATCTCTTCGATTCTTGCCGGATGAATGCGTCCATCCACAATAAGTTTCTCCAGAGCCACTCTGGCAATCTCTCTTCTGATTGGATCAAACGCAGAGAGAACCACTGCCTCAGGTGTATCATCAATGATCAGATCCACACCTGTAAGTGTCTCCAATGTACGGATATTACGGCCTTCACGACCGATGATCCTTCCCTTCATTTCGTCACTTGGAAGCTGTACCACAGAAATCGTTGTCTCGGAAACATGATCTACTGCACATTTCTGGATGGCATTGACCACACATTCCCTGGCTTTCTTTCCGGCTTCTTCCCTGGCTCTGTTCTCAAGCTCTTTATAGAGTCTCGCAACATCAACCTTTACGTCATCTTCCACAGATTTCAGTAATTCTTCTTTTGCCTGTTCGGAGGTAAGACCTGAAACTCGTTCCAGTTCCCGTACTCCTTTTTCCTCAAGTTCGTTTACTCGTTTTTCTTTTTCTTGTAACTCGTTAAATTTCGCTGTACATTCCAGCTCACGCTTCTCCACTGCGTTCGCTTTCTTATCAACAGATTCCTCTTTTGACAATACTCGCTTCTCGTATCTCTGCAGCTCGTTTCTCCGTTCCTTGGTTTCCCTTTCCAGTTCATTTTTAGTTCGCAGAGATTCTTCCTTTACTTCAAGTAAAGCTTCTCGTTTCTTTGTCTCTGCTGCTTTCAATGCTTCATCAAGAATATTCCTTGCCTTATCCTCTGCTGTACCTACGATTTCCGCATCCTTGCGTACTTTCTTGTCAACAGCAACCTTGCAAGTAACAGGAACTGCAATAAGTAGCGTGACTACCACAGCGACAATAACACCGATAATTGTGCCTGCCACAGGAGCACCTCCTTATTTAGTTTTCATTGTACAAATACAACAATACAAGTTTAGCTGTTTTTCACATTTATGTCAAGTTTTTCTCTTGAAAAAGCCAATTTTGGTTAGCATATGTGAACTGTGATTTTTTTACTGCTTAATTCAGTATAACGATCCCTTATCCCGCTTCACCCGTATGTTCATTTCTTCCAGAGCATGGGCGATATCTTCATACTTGAACGCTCTTCTGGCAAGATATCCCTGAAGCCTCCGCATCTCCTTCTCATCAAGCTCTGTACCCGGCTTAAATTTCTTCTCTATTGTCTTACGAAGTACTGCACGTTCATCTGGCTTTATAAGTTCTTCCATATCTTCCCAGGCCTCCAGCGCAGTCTGGCGGTCTACCCCTTTCATCTGAAGTTCTGAGAGGATCTTCTGGCGGCTTTTGGACTCCATGCGAAATGAGATATATGTTCTGGCATAACGGGCATCATTGATGTAGCCGTAGGACTTCACATAAGCAATGGCATCCTCCACTGCCTCCTGTGAAAATTCGGCCTGGCGGAGTTTGTCCGTCAGGCCTTTCTCTGTGCGGTCCATATGTTCCAGAAGTCTCATGGCTTTCTTACGTGCTCTGTTTCTTTCTTCCGGATTCAGCATGGATTACTCTTCTTCCTCTTTATCTGCAGCCTGTGTACCAGCTGCCTCTGCAGTCTCGTCAGCCGGATCCAGGTGATAGTGTACACGTACCTTCTTCTCGATCTCATCTCGAAGTTCCGGGTGTTCTCTCAGGAACATCTTGGCATTCTCTCGTCCCTGTCCGATCTTATCTCCTTCATATGCGTACCATGCGCCGCTCTTGTTCACAATGGAGCACTCTGCCGCAAGATCCAGGATATCTCCCTCTCTGGAAATACCGGTTCCGAACATAATATCAAACTCAGCCTGCTTAAATGGCGGTGCCACCTTGTTCTTCACTACTTTCACACGGGTATGGTTACCAACCATCTCGCCACCCTGCTTCAGTGTCTCAACACGGCGTACATCCATACGGACAGACGCATAAAACTTAAGAGCACGTCCACCTGTTGTTGTCTCCGGATTGCCGAACATAACGCCAACCTTCTCACGGAGCTGGTTGATAAATATAACAACACAGTTTGACTTGCTGATTACTGCAGTCAGCTTACGAAGTGCCTGAGACATCAGACGGGCCTGAAGTCCTACATGGCTGTCTCCCATATCTCCCTCGATCTCAGCCTTCGGTACCAGGGCTGCAACGGAGTCTACGATCACGATATCTACTGCACCGGAACGAACCATAGTCTCCGTGATCTCCAGTGCCTGCTCACCGTTATCCGGCTGCGAAATGTAAAGATTATCAATATCTACGCCAATACTCTTGGCATAAACCGGGTCAAGTGCATGCTCTGCATCGATGAATCCTGCGATTCCGCCCCTCTTCTGCACCTCAGCTACCATATGTAAGGCAACTGTTGTCTTACCACTGGATTCCGGTCCGTAGATCTCCACGATACGTCCCTTGGGAACACCGCCCACACCAAGGGCGATATCAAGGCTCAGACATCCTGTAGGAACTGCCTCCACCTGCATATGGGAACTGGAATCTCCAAGTTTCATAACGGAGCCCTTACCGAACTGCTTCTCAATATTTCCAAGGGCTGCTTCCAGCGCTTCTGCTTCTCTTCACTGATCATCCTTCGACTCTCCTATTCTTCTCTATTTTATAATTTACGTTTTATTTTTCGAACCTTTGTTCGTGTTTTCTGTATTACATAGTATTATAAATCAGGCTGATTGTCAATAAGATACTTCAAAATCCTCCTGTTTTTTGTTGACACCAAAACTCATAATATGACAATCAGGCAGATAAAATCATCCTGTTCGCCACGCAGCTCTACAGTCAATCGGATATTCGCAATCCGCTTTCGCTACTTGCTCATAACCGAATAACTGCTCCGCAGTTTATCAGGAGGGGCTTGTACCCCTCCCTCGATACAAGTAAGTCCCACCACCTGCTTATTGCTCCTCGCAATTGAAGCAGGGGACGTTACT
>ENA-OQCN01000071-OQCN01000071.1-human-gut-metagenome-genome-assembly--contig:-NODE-71-length-43118-cov-5.623805_pt1 | contig 43118 bp, 50 predicted proteins | sample MGYA00242497_ERZ504576 | MGnify/ENA primary metagenome ERZ504576 (study PRJEB26092, sample SAMD00036296) | human gut metagenome | host: Homo sapiens | study: EMG produced TPA metagenomics assembly of...
CCGATCTCCATGGGTTGATGCTATATAACTGATAAATTCCTTATCTTACACAATTATATACATCAATCGGATATTCGCAATCCGCTTTCGCTACTTGCTCATAACCGAATAACTGCTCCGCAGTTTATCAGGAGGGGCTTGTACCCCTCCTGATACAAGTAAGTCCCACCACTGCTTATTGCTCCTCGCAATTGAAGCAGGGGACTTACTTGATTCGGTTAAAAACTGCACCGTGATCCATATTTCAGGATCTTCGGTGCAGTTTTTTATCACATCAGAATAATTTCTTTCTCTGATCGGATCTTATGCCATCAGCTCATCAAGTCTTGCCTTTACAGCCAGGATGAAGTCCCTGCTGTTCAGTACCTGTACATCTTTCAGGGATGTGATAAGAGCAAGGTCTTTTGTCATTTTTCCGCTTTCGATAGTGTCAAGAGTTGCTTTTTCCAGTTTTCCCGCAAAATCAACAAGTGCTGCATTTCCATCCAGCTCTCCCCTCTTTCTGAGAGCACCTGTCCATGCAAAAATCGTTGCAACGGAGTTTGTGGAAGTTTCTTTTCCCTCGAGATGACGGTAGTAATGTCTCTGTACTGTTCCGTGAGCAGCCTCGTACTCGAAATATCCCTTCGGAGATACCAGACAGATGTCATCATTGCAAGAGAACCAAATGCAGAAGAAACCATATCACTCATAACATCGCGTCATAGTTCTTGCAGGCCCAGATAAATCCACCGTCAGCTTTCATAACACGTGCTACGATATCATCGATCAGGCTGTAGAAATAGGTGAGTTCTGCTTTCTCAAATTTATCCTTGAACTCTGCATCAAAGATCTGCTGGAAGATCTCTTTAAATCTGCCGTCATATGTCTTGGAGATGGTATCTTTGCTTCCAAACCATACGTCCTGTCTGATATCCAGCGCATAGTTAAAACAGCTTCTTGCAAAACTTTTTACGGAATCATCAAGATTGTGCATACCACGAAGGACACCTGCTCCGTCAAAGTGCTGGATCAGCTCTTTGCGTTCTTCTCCGTCCTCACCTTCAAATACAAGATAAGCATCTCCTGGTTTGTCAATATAGAACTCTGTGTTCTTGTATATATCTCCATATGCATGACGGGCAAGTGTGATCGGTTTTACCCAGTTCTTTACACATGGCTCAATGCCCTTTACTACAATCGGTGCACGGAATACAGTTCCATCAAGAATGGCACGGATGGTTCCGTTCGGGCTCTTGTACATTTTTTTAAGGTCATACTCTTCCATTCTGGCTGCATTCGGAGTGATGGTTGCACATTTTACAGCAACACCGTATTTCTTGGTTGCCTCTGCTGCATCGATAGTTACCTGATCATCTGTCTCATTTCTGTGCTCAAGACCAAGATCATAATATTCTGTATTCAGATCAAGATATGGTGTGAGAAGTTCGTCCTTGATGATCTGCCACAGGATACGTGTCATCTCATCTCCGTCCATCTCAACTAAAGGTGTCTGCATTTTAATTTTTTCCATAATATTTTCTCCTTTAGAGTCTTTCTTTTGCACTTTTACTGTACATTGTACCCATATTTTCTATTTCCGTCAACGCTTTTATGCTTTACCATAACATGTTTATAGAAATTATATAATAATTTAACATTTCATCAGTTTTTCACAGTTAAATTTACCCCATCCCTGCTGATTTCTGGGAAGTCCCATATCATCCGTGCTTTCTTTTAACAACATTTTTACTTCCACATTGGAAAGCTGAGGTTCTTTTTCCAGAAGACAAGCTATTGCACCGGAAATTCTTGGAGTTGACATGGATGTTCCGCTTTTGATCCCATAGGAATAAGGATAGCCGGGTGCGCAGGCTGTGATCCGGTTTCCAGGTGCTACCAGATCCGGCTTGCACACGCACTCAAATGTAGGTCCTCTACCGGAAACAGCCTTATTTCCCTGGAGCATATCACTGGAACCCACGGTGATAATCTTACGGCTACTTCCCGGTGCAGTTACAGTTCCTGACCCAGGCCCCTGGTTTCCGGCAGCTGCCACCACCACAAGTCCCTGGTCCCAGAGCTCATCCACTCCACGCAGAAGATCCTGCTGTTCGTTTCTGCTCCTGGAAGTAGTTCCAACAGAAATATTTACAACACGGATATTATAGATCTGTCCGAAATTCACGATCCACCTGAAAGCCCTGAGCACATCTTCCCTGCTTCCGTTCCCGAACCGGTCCAGAACTTCAGGGCAATGATGCTGCATCCAGGTGCAGCTCCTTTGTATCTGCCATCTGACGCAGCTCCATCCCCTCCCAGGATCCCGCTTACGTGGGTTCCATGTCCATTATCATCATAAGGTCCTGTTTTTCCTTTTGTAAAATCACAGAAAGCCCTGATACGGCTGCCGAAATCTATATGAGGAAAAATTCCGGTGTCCAGCACAGCCACACCGATTCCTTTTCCTGTATATACTTTTTTACGCATGGCAAAAAATCTCCTGCCGGACAGATGGTTTCTCTTTAGCCTATTCAGGGCCATGCTTTTTTGCAACTTCATTCATAATATGTAATTTTTTCGTTTTTCTGTCATATAATGTATAAAATTCACTTTTTCCTCCCATACTTATCACTATCCGGAAAACCCTAAATATTTCGGAACTGTGATCAGATATCAATCAAAAATGTCAGGAGGGTTCTTTATGTTTCTGTTTTTTCTTATATTCTTCGGAATTCAAATCTTTATCCTTTTCTGTTGTGCTGCTGCCGGAAACGACGCTGCTTCACAGGAGCTTTCCGATCTGGAACAGCTGCAGTTTATCACGGAATGGAAGAAACATCACGGAAAAAAGGACGTCTGCTGAGAAACGTCCTTTTTTAGTCAATCGGATATTCGCAATCCGCTTTCGCTACTTGCTCATAACCGAATAACTGCTCCGCAGTTTATTCGGTTAAACAATTATATGATAATACATACCAGTCCGCCTTTGCTGTCGTTGACGATCTTCTGCATGGTATCCTGTAGCTTCACCTGGCTTTCTTCGCTGATCATAGCCAGTTTGCTGCGAATCCCATCTTCTACAAGCTGCTGGATGGATTTCCCGAATATATTGGTTTCCCAGATGCTTTCTCCACGTTCCGGGCTTTCCCTGATATATTTGATCAGATCTTCTGCCTGCTGCTCTGTTCCCACAATAGGCGCGATCTCTGTCTCGATCCCTGCACGGATCATATGAATGGACGGACTTTTGGAACGGATCTTCACCCCAAATTTATTTCCCTGACGGATCACTTCCGGATCTTCAATGGTGATCTCGGAAAGTTCCGGAACTACCACACCATAGCCGGTTCCTTTCACCGCTTCCAGTGCTGTCTGGACTTTTACAAACTGTTCCTTCATACCTGCAAGTTCTTTCATCGTCTGGATCAGTTCGTATTCACTTTCCATGGGGATGCCGCTCATCTCACTGAGCATCCGGTAATAATAGCCGTCTTTTACAGAAATACGGACACGCACAGTTCCATCAGATAGACTGACTTTCTCCAGGAGTGTATCTTCCACATAAGGGCTTTCCAGCTGTACGGAATCCTTGTTTATGTCTCTCACATGAGTAAGCTTCGTCATTTTTTCCCGGATCTCATTTAACAACGCTGCCTTAACTTCATGTTCCGGAGAAAGCATTTCCACCCATTTCGGGACAAATAGTTCAATCTCACTGACCGGAAATTCGTAGAGGATTTTTTCCAGGATCCTGGTAACGTCCTCTTTTCGAAGCTGTTCGCAGTTGACTGCCAGAACGGAGACCCCATATTTTTCTTCCATGTCCTGCACGATTTTTCCGGTTTCTTCACTGTATGGAGCCTGGGAGTTTACTAGGATCAGAAATGGTTTGCCCTGTGTCTTCAGTTCTTTTATGGTCTGCTCCTCTGCAGGGATAAAATTCTCTCTTGGAATTTCCCCGAAGCTTCCATCTGCAGTAATGACAATTCCTATGGTAGAATGCTGACCGATGACTTTTTCCGTACCGATCCTGGCTGCATCATGAAAAGGAATCGCTTTTTCAATCCATGGAGTCTTAACCATCCGCTCACGGCCTTCCTCCACATTTCCAGATGCGTCTTTTACCAGAAATCCTACACAGTCAATGAGTTTTACGCGGATCTTCTGGTTCTCACCTATGGTAACTTCCACTGCATCTTTTGGAATAAATTTCGGTTCCACTGTTGTAATCATTTTTCCGGCTCCGCTTAAAGGTAGCTCATCCTGAAGCTCTGCCCTTTTCTCTTCACTGATAGCAGGCAGAGCCACCAGTTCCATAAATCTGCGGATAAAAGTGGATTTTCCTGTTCGTACCGGGCCCACCACCCCTATGTAGATATCCCCGCCGGTCCGGGCCTGGATATCATGGTAAACCTGAAGTTTTCCATATAAAAAAGCCTCCCTGCATATATTGGCCTGTAAATCCCGGGAACTGCCCGACGGACAGCTCCCGTATATCACAGTATATGCTATGGAGGCTTCTTATATGCTGCTGTTCATCTGCAGACAGCAGTTTTTTTCATTAATCGTTATTATTCACTCTGTGGACAGTATCAATTATTCACTATTCCTTAATATAGAATTCATTGTGGAGCAGGTGATGTTCCTTACCTTTAAGAAGACCCTCATAAAGCTCCAGAACAAGCGGGTTCTCATCCGATTTCTTGATGATCATTGTATTGTCTGCATTATACAGTCCCCTAGCTCTTGCTGCCTTGGTTCTGTCACCGGATCTGGTCGGCTGACCTCCACCCATGATACATCCACGGCGGCATGCCATAACCTCGATAAGGTGATAGTTTGCTTCACCGTTCTTTACACGTTCCATAACAGTTCTTGCATTAGCGAGTCCGCTGGCAACGCATACATTGATATCCATTCCCTTGTATGGTACAGTGAATTCCTTGATTCCCTCTTCACCACGTACGCCGCACTCTGCGATCTCATGCATGGCTTCCTTACTGTGATCCGGACTCAATCTACGGAGAACTGCTTCTGTAACACCACCGGTTACACCAAAGATAACGCCACCGCCGGAACCGAATCCAAATGGCATATCACATGCTTCCGGATCCAGTGTTGCAAAATCAAGACCAAAGTTATCGATCATTCGAAGGAGCTCGGTAGTTGTGATAACGATATCGGTATCCTGCTCACCATCTGTAAAGCTGTTGGGGCGGATCGCCTCTGCCTTCTTGGCAGTACATGGCATGATAGAAACCATAACAGTCTTCTTGCCTGCTGCATGCTCCGGATCACGGAAGTATTCCTTGATAACCGCAGACATCATTCCCTGTGGGGAACGGCAGGTAGAAATGTTCGGAACATATTCCTTATACTGATCAGTGATAAACTTCACCCATGCAGGACAGCAGGAAGTCAGAAGCGGAAGATTCTCACCCTTCTCCACTCTGTTTAGGAACTCCTTGGTCTCTTCCATGATGGTAAGGTCGGCACTGAATGTGGTATCGTATACTTCGTCAAAGCCCATTCTGTGAAGCGCGTTAACGATTTTACCCATAACACTTCTGCCTTTGGCAAGTCCGTAATGATCACCAACTGCAACACGAACTGCCGGTGCAACCTGTGCAACAACACGAGTATTCTTATCAGCCAGTGCATCCCATACTTCATCCATATGTGTACGGATGGAGATCGCTCCTGTCGGACAGTAAACACGGCACTGACCACAGTTTACGCACTGTGTTTCGGCAATCTTCTTATTGAAGGCTGGCATAACCATGGCTTCTGTTCCACGGAATGCGAATCCAAGAGCTCCGATTCCCTGAAGCTCCTCACAGGCACGTACACAGTTACCGCAGAGGATACACTTGTTCGGATCACGGATGATAGACGGTGAACTGTCATCGATCTCGTGCTGTTCTCTTGTATTTTCAAAACGGATATCCCGCACACCAAGACGATGTGCCAGTTCCTGCAGGATACACTCACCGCTCTTTACACAAGTTGTACAGTCACGGCAATGTGCTGCAAGAAGCAGCTCCACGATCAGTTTACGATATTTCTTAATACGGCCGGAATTGGTATAAATAACCATTCCGTCTCTCGGCTGCTCGGAACAGGACGCAAATGTCTTGCCTCTGTCATCCTCAACTGTACAGAGACGACAGGCACCAAATGTGGAAACCTCTGAATGATAGCACAGTGTGGGGATATTGATACCGGCATTCCTGATAACTGTCAGGACATTTTTTTCGTCGGTAAATTCTACTTTTCTTCCGTCAATTGTCATTGTACCCATAAGATATCCTCCCTTCTATGCTTCCACATAAATCGCATCAAAGTTACAGTTATCCTTACAGGAACCGCATTTGATACATACGTCATTGTTGATTACATGTGGATGCTTGATCTTTCCTGAAATCGCGCCTGCCGGACAGTTCTTAGCACACTTACCGCAGCCGATACAGAATTCAGGATTGATATGGAATTGACGGAGTGCCGTGCAGACTTTCGCCCGGCATTTCTTATCTACGATATGTTCTACATATTCATCGCGGAAACGCTTCAGGGTACTGATGACCGGAAGCGGTGCACTCTTGCCAAGGCCGCACAGAGCCATGCTCTGAACCATGTTTGCAAGCTCTTCCAGTTCATCCAGGTCGGAAAGCTCGCCCTTGCCTTCAACGATCCTCTCAAGGATCTCAAGCATACGTTTCGTACCCTCACGGCATGGAACACATTTACCGCAGCTCTCACGCTGTGTAAAGCTCATGAAGAAACGTGCAACCTCTACCATACAGGTATTCTCATCCATAACAACAAGTCCGCCGGATCCCATGATAGCGTCCAGCTTCTTAACAGAGTCAAAATCAAGCGGGTGATCGATCTGGTCATCGATCAGACATCCACCGGATGGTCCGCCGATCTGCACTCCCTTAAATGCAGCACCGCTCTTAAGGCCGCCACCGATATCATAGATAATATGGCGAAGACTTGTTCCCATAGGAACCTCGATAAGACCAGTGTTCTCAATGGAACCGGTAAGTGAGAATGTCTTTGTTCCGGGGCTTCCCTCTGTACCGATGGTATGGAACCAGTCAGCACCCTGAAGGATGATCTTCGGTACGTTAGCGTAGGTCTCTACGTTATTAAGAACAGTTGGCTTGCCCCACAGACCCTGCTCAACAGTTCTCGGCGGTTTAACACGAGGCATACCTCTGTTGCCTTCGATGGATGCAGTCAGGGCAGAACCTTCACCACATACGAATGCTCCGGCACCCCGATTGATATGTAAGTGGAAATTAATACCGGAACCAAGGATATTGTCACCAAGAAGACCATAGGATTCTGCCTGTTCAATGGCCATCCGGAGTCTCTGTACAGAAAGAGGATACTCGGCACGTACGTAGATATAGCCATCCTCTGCGCCTACTGCGTAAGCTGCAATGACCATACCTTCGATCATCTTGTAAGGATCACCTTCCATTACGGAACCATCCATAAATGCTCCGGGATCACCCTCGTCACCATTACATACTACGTAGCGAACCTTCTCGGGCTGACGTGCTACCTGTGACCATTTCTTGCCTGCCGGGAATCCGGCACCGCCACGGCCGCGAAGACCAGATTTCGTGATCTCATCAATAACACCCTGTGGGGTCATCTCAAAGAAAGCCTTTGCCATGGCTGAAAATCCACCTACAGCAATGTATTCATCAATAGATTCCGCATCGATCTTACCGCAGTTTTCAAGAACGATTCTGGTCTGCTGGTTCAAAAACGGAATATCATCCGGATGCGGACAGGCTTCATCATTATGGCGATAGAACAGACGCTCAACCGGAAGTCCGCAGATGATCGTCTTCTCAACGATCTCACGGCAGTCATCCACCTGTACATGTACATACTGATAATCATACGGTTCAATTCTCATAAGAGGTCCAAGTTCGCAGAGTCCCTGGCATCCGGTCTTAACAATGCCACATGTGGAACATCCTTCTGCATTTCTACTGCAACACCCTCGATACCTTCACAGAGTCTTGACATTTCTTCATAAATCTTCTGAGCGCCGGAAGCGATACATCCGGTACCGGAACAGACGAGAACACGGCAGGTATAGCCATCAAGATTCTTCTTAACCTCAGCCTGTTTATTTTTCAGATCTTCCATACTGGTTATACTCATACGTTCTCACCTCTCAATTCATTTAAAAGCTCAATAGCCTTTTCAGGTGTCATTTTCGGGTGAACCTCATCATTTACAGTTAAGGTCGGTGCAAGTCCGCATGCACCAAGACAGGATACTGTCTCAACTGTAAAAAGCATATCATCGGTTGTATGTTTCTTATGGCTCAGTCCGAGTTCTTTAAGCATTGCTTCCTTTACAGGCATGGACTTACGTACATGACAAGCAGTTCCATCACATACCTTGATGATGTACTTGCCCTTCGGCTCAAAGGAAAAATTCTCATAGAAAGTAGCTACGCTGTACGCCTTCGCTTCTTTTACACCAATCTGTTCCGCAACATAAGTAAGAAGCTCTCCCGGGAGATAACGGTACTCAGCCTGGATATCTGCATGATCGGTATCAGTGATGCAGCTTTCCGGCCGTAATGCTCGATGATCTCATCCGTTTTCCTGTAATACGTCTGGTCTAACATTCGGTTCCCTCCTTGTTTCTCATAGATTTTCCACTTGATTAACCTGTTCCTACCACAGGTCAATGATTTAACACTCTGTCAGTGTCTCATTTACGTGCCTATCATTATATTGCACTATTTTCGTGCTTTTAATTATAACTTATATCGTCATTTTTCACAAGTAATTTTTTTGCTTTTTTCAGAATATATCGAAAAGTTTACAACGCCTTACTTGTTTTGCATCTATTTTTTACAATAAATGTGCATTTTTTAACATTCATGACAATAAAGAAACAAATAATCTCTTTTTGTTTTTGCTAAAAAACATTTTCTTTTATTGATTTTATTTCTCACTTACTATAAGATGAATAAAAAGTGCGTGGAAAACATTTTAAACATTTTTTGAAAAGGAGAACATTTATGCGAAATCTCGACACACCAGTTAAACAGATCCGGCGAAAGATTTTTACAGAAATTGCGAAGATCGGATTTGAATCCACGGACGAATCCCTGATCCACGATATTGAATCCATCCCTTACAATATTGTAGAGGAACGCGCGAAATACCGCGAGAGCATCTATCGTGAAAGAGCTGTTGCAAGTGAACGTGTCCGTCTGGCTATGGGACTTTCCCTCCGCCCGGAGAACCGTTCTGTCCATCTTACTGACGGCGTAAAGTCAAGCAATATTGATGAGAAATATTACGAACCACCTCTTATGCAGGTAATCCCTTCTGCATGTTCTGCATGCGAATCCAATAAATATGAAGTAAGCAATATGTGCCGCGGCTGTGTTGCCCATCCATGCATTCAGACCTGTCCTAAAGGAGCCATCTCCATGGTTGATGGAAAATCTTTTATTGATCAGGACAAATGCATCCACTGCGGAAGATGCAAAGCGGTCTGTCCTTATGATGCCATTGCCCATAAAGAACGCCCCTGCGAACGTGCCTGCGGTGTAAAAGCTATCGAAAGCGATGAGCAGGGACGCGCTTCCATCAACCAGGATAAATGTGTATCCTGCGGTATGTGTATGGTCAGCTGCCCATTTGGTGCCATCTCTGATAAATCCCAGATTTTCCAGCTGGCACATGCTCTCCGTGAGGGAACTGAGATCATTGCAGAAGTTGCACCAGCTTACATCAATCAGTTCGGTGAAGATGTTACTCCCGGCAAATTCCGCTCTGCTTTAACTCAGCTTGGCTTTTCCAATATTTATGAAGTAGCACTCGGCGCAGACATCGGCTGTATTTCCGAGGCCCATCATTATGCAAAAGAAGTAGCCACCGGCAACCTCCCGTTCCTGCTTACCTCCTGCTGCCCGTCATGGTCTGTAATGGCGAAGAAATACTTCCCGGCTATGATCGACAACATCTCACAGGAGCTGACCCCGATGGTGGCAACTGCCCGCATTGTAAAAAAAGAGCACCCCCATGCGAAAGTAGTATTCATCGGACCCTGCGCCTCCAAGAAGCTGGAAGCCATGCGTCATTCCGTAAGAAGTGATGTGGATTTCGTTATCACCTTCGAAGAACTTTGGGGATTGTTCGATGCCAAAGATATCATTCCATCTGCATGCGAGGACATTCCGGAAGAAACCCAGGCTGCAACCGCCGCAGGACGAGGATACGCCATCGCCGGCGGCGTAGCTGGTGCTATTGAAGCCTGTCTGAAGGAATATTATCCTGATGTCCCCGTCCACATCGAACACGCAGAAAGCCTTGCTGAGTGCAAAAAAGTTCTCACTCTGGCCAAAGCCGGTAAGATCAAAAACTGCATGATCGAAGGAATGGCCTGTCCTGGAGGCTGCATCGGCGGTGCAGGAACCAATGCCGGCTTCGCAAAAACCTCCAAAGCACTCAAGAAATATGTAGATGGCTCAGACCCTAAGATTCCATCTCAGGAACTTGAAAATCTGGAATTGAATTAAATAGTTACTGTTCACTCCGTGCCCAGTAACATTAAATACTCTTTGACACAAAAAGATGTGCGCCTGTTTTTGTTCAGACGCACATCTTTTTTATTTTGTGATTTTCATGGTTTTTACATATCCGGTTGAAGTTTTGAATATTTTTTTATAAGCGGTCAGTTTTGATGCCGGCACGCGTATTACTGCTTTTTTATTGATTCCGGTGATCGCTTTGCTCTCCACTGTTTTTAAACTCTTACTGCTGATTGTGATCCGGCTGATCTTACTGCAGTTCTGGAAAGCACCGCTGTAAAGCTTCTGCACTGCCGGCAGTGTGATGGTTGATGCCTTGCTTCCGATCTGAGTTAATGCCGTGCATTTATAAAATGCCTGTTTTCCTACTGCTGTTACTTTTGTGAAGCCATTGAGCTTTTTCAGTTTTGTGCAGTTTGCAAAGCTTTGGGTTCCAATGGTCTTTACAGAGGCCGGGATTGTTATTGTTGTAAGCTTCCTGTTATTATAAAATGCCTTTGCAGCAACTGAGGTCACTGCGTAGCTGCGTTTCTTGTAGGTTACTTTTGAAGGAACTGAAACTGCCGCCCTGGAAACTCCTTTAGTGAGAGATACGCTGCGGCCGGTTCCTGTTTTTGTGATCTTGTAGGTAAGACCGGATACTTTGAAGGTTGTGCCTTTTTTTGCTTCTGCAGATGGTTTCGGAGTTGGGGTGGCGATTTTTATTTTCTGCTCTTTTCCACAGTAACGACAATACTGCATTCCATATCCCTTTTCCTGTGCAGCAGCATCATAATAGTACTCATAACAATGATCCCCTTTATGATTTATAGTTAAAGAACGCGCGAAAGCCTCGTTTGTACGCTTCCCTGTTGTGGTAACTTCTGTTCCTTTAATGTTTACAGTTCCTGAACCTGTGATTTCCCTGCCAGATGTAGTAGAAAAACCTTTATTCAGATTAAGGACTCCTCCTTTTTCTATTTTAATCTCAACACCTTGTCCCAGGCTAACTCTTTGCATATTTACAGTTCCACCAGATTTAATTAATATTCTGGCCGGATGTCCTAGCTTCCAGGAATGACTTAATATACTATGCTCCTCCTCTATATTGAGCACAGCTCCTTTTTCTACCACAAGCTGCTCGTTATCTCCATCATGTGATAAATCCATATAATCTTTCACAGTTAAAGTTGTTCCGGTTGGTAATGTAAGTGCACCGCCATAGAATTTATCAACAGTTAATTTTCCATTTATTACAGTTTTTAATTCTTGCTGATCTTCTGCACAGAGTGCTCCAGTTATAGTAGAATCATCCGCATTCAGAGTGCCGCCCTGAATTCGAAGAGACCATCTGTCAGTAGACTTAACAATTGCCTTTCTTTCTAAATTAAGTGTTCCTTTATATCCAATTACTGTTGATCCATCCGCATTTAGTGTTCCTCCATTTTTTACTGTAACATTATCGTACCAATTCCATCCACCAGACATATCTGCCTTTTTTACAGTCATGGAGCCACCATTATCAATAATTACATTTCCATGATACGTTCCACCATCTGTAAACCATTTTCCCTGTATGATCACTGCCACATCCTTGGTATATCCCATATCACCTTTCTGATTTACTGTGATCTGTTTAGGAATAACCCAAGAACCCCAGCCAATATTAAAGGCTCCAAGCTTTACAGTTGTATTTTTACCAGGCCAGCCAAATGGTGTTTCCGGTGCTATTGTACAATTTCCTCCTGCAGCATTTACAAGTGACTGATAATTACGTACCCAGCTTTCTGTTCCATCTGCTTTCGCAACAACCGGTGCAAGAAGCATGGACGCAGATGCTGCAGCTGCCATTAATACACTGAATATTTTTCTTTTTCGCATAGTTTTCCTCCCTGTGCTCTTTTCTTTTTATTTTACCATATTCCTCCATTTTTCCAATGGTAAATATCACTTTTTTGATAATTTTTGTGAACAAAAAGAGACATGCATCTTACATAAGACACATATCTCCATTTCATCATTTCTCCACAGTCTCTGTGCTCTCCGGCCAGGTATATTCTTCACCTTTCAGATCTGCCAGAAGGCTTCTGAGCTTATATCCATAGCTTCTCCCGGTGGCCCATCCACCACCATAAGGATTCTCCTGAATCCCAAGCCATTCCACATAAGGTGCACTTTCCCGGGTCACATACTGAAAACGGTTATCCACACAGGCCTGGTTCAGTTCATCCGAAGACGCATAAGCTTTCAGATGCTGTACCTGAGCCCGGATCCCGGTCCTTACATCAGGAAAGGAATTTCCGGCAACACCGCCGCCGGTAGTCCCAAGTCCGGAAAAATTAAACTGCCCGGCACTGGCATCTCCCTGAAACTGAAGCCATCCGGTCTCAAGCATTGCCTGTTCATAAACAACTTCACCACGGACACCCTCCGTATCCGCTTCCTCTATCACAATTGTGCAAAACGTATCAATGTCCGGTGCACCGCCCTCTGTCAGGATACCGGAAGGATACTCCACATTCTGCGCCTCATACTGCGCCACCATATCCTCCTCAGTCGCTGTGGTACATCCCATGATCGTATAATATCCGTAAGTATTATCTGTGGAATCATCCACAAAACTATCTATATCACTCTCTCCGGATGATTGCGGCTTGGAGATCTGTCCCTCCATGGAATGATCCACTTCTTCTGCAAAAACACCCACAGGCGTTCCGATCACCAGAACGCCTGCAAGCATCATCATCCGTAAACAAAAACTATTTCGGAATCTGTACATATATCAATAATCAATCCTTTATTATTGCGCTTTTCTCATTGCTGCTTCAACTACGTGTCCTACAAGAACAGAAGTTGTAACGCTTCCAACTCCGCCAGGAACCGGTGTGATCGCATCAACGATCGGCTCAACTGCCGCATAATCAACATCACCGCAAAGCTTACCCTCTGCATTAACATTGATACCTACATCGATAATGGTCTGTCCCTCTCTGACATAATCAGCACCGACAACACCAGCACGGCCTGCTGCAACGATCACGATATCAGCTTCTTTTGCAACAGACGGCATATCAACAGTTCTTGTATGGCAGATAGTAACTGTCGCATTCTTCTTAACAAGCATCATTGCAGCCGGTTTGCCAACTACAAGGCTTCTTCCGATTACAACAGCTTTTTTGCCTGTGCAGTCAATTCCATAATGATCAAGGATCTCCATGCAAGCCTGCGGTGTGCATGGTGGGAATCCGATCTTCTTGCCTGTGAATACACCGGACATGGAAAGATCTGTCATACAGTCAACATCTTTCTCTGCTGCAAGTGCATTCTCGATCACTGCCTGATCCAGATGTTTCGGAAGCGGACGGAACAGAAGAACTCCGTGGATCTTGTCATCTTTGTTTACTTTATCAATTGTTGCAAGAAGCTCATTCTGGGAGACATCCTCCGGAAGAAGGATCTTCTCACATGCAACACCAAGAGTCTCACAGCGCTTTGTAGCACCTCTCTCGTAGGAAATATCGCTTGGGTTCTCACCAACGCGGATGATGCAAAGTGTAGGATCTACACCTTTTGCCTGAAGCTCTGCAACGTTAGCTTTGATCTTCTCATTGAGAGCTGCTGTAACTTCTTTACCTAATAACTGCTTTGCCATTTGTCTGGTTCCTCCTATTTCAATCTTCCGAGAACACTGTCAAATGTCTCGTCTGCAATCTTTGTATATTTCTCAAGCATAGCGTCTGCTTTTTTATTTAATTCCTCTGCATACGCACGGTCAGCCATGGATTTTGTGTTAATGTACACATTCAGGCTTGCTCCCTTAAGAGCTGCTTTGCAGAATGCAGCACCTACACCGGCATCACTGATTGCAAGCTTGGAACCTTTTGCTCCGAACTCAACGATAAGTTCAATAGCCTCGCAGCATTTCTCCATGATCTCCATAGGAACAGAGCATGCTTCCTTGAGGGCAGCTTCCATTACCCGAGCCTTCTCAGCCTTCTCTTCCTCTGTCTCTCTTGGCATTCCGTAAGCCTTGGAAAGAGGCTCAAAAACTTCCGCATCTCTCTCGATCAGATGAAGGAAATCTTTCTGAAGCTGATCACATTTCTTTTTCAGCTCCCACATTTCATCTTCTACATCTGCATATTTTTTCTTACCGACAGTAAGGCTTCCAACCATGTTTCCAAGAGCTGTACCAACAGCACCTACAAGGGCAGATGCACCGCCGCCGCCGGGAACAGGTGCCTTGGAGCTTAATACCTCAACAAATTCAGTACAAGTACTTGTAGAAAATCCCATAGGACTCTCCTCCTTATATTCTTATTTTAGCACTCCTGAGAGCCCATTGGGGGCTTTATAAAAAGCCCCCTCCGGTTGTTTCATAATCTTATATTGTGATTAGAAGAGACCTGTGATCTTTCCTGTCTCATCTACATCAATCTTAGTTGCAGCCGGTACTTTCGGGAGACCTGGCATAGTCATGATCTCACCTGTAAGAGCTACGATAAATCCTGCACCAGCAGAGATCTTAAGGTTACGTACTGTTACCTCAAAGTCTTTCGGTGCACCAAGTTTTGTCTGATCATCTGTCAGGCTGTACTGTGTCTTAGCTACGCAGATCGGGCAGTTACCAAATCCAAGTGCCTCAAGCTGTTTTGCCTGTTTCTGAGCATTCGCTGTAAGAACAACTTTCTTACCACCATATACTTTCTGTACGATCTGGTTCAGTTTATCCTCAATGGAACCCTCAAGCTCGTAAGCATATGTGAAATCGTTCGGCTCCTCAACAAGACGGATAACTTCCTCAGCAAGCTTCAGGCCACCCTCGCCGCCTTTTGCCCATACTTCGGAAAGTGCAACATTAACACCAAGCTCTTTACATTTTGCCTCTACCAGGTCAAGCTCTGCCTTAGTATCTGTCGGGAATGCGTTGATTGCAACAACACATGGAAGCTTGTAAACGTTCTTGATATTGTCAACATGTTTCAGAAGGTTCGGGATACCCTTCTCAAGAGCCTCAAGGTTCTCATTGTTAAGATCAGCTTTTGCAACACCGCCGTTGTATTTCAGCGCACGTACGGTTGCTACGATAACAACTGCACTTGGTGTAAGACCAGCCATACGGCACTTGATGTCAAGGAATTTCTCAGCACCAAGGTCAGCACCGAATCCAGCCTCTGTGATCGCGTAATCAGCAAGCTTCATAGCCATCTTTGTAGCTGTTACGGAGTTGCATCCGTGAGCGATGTTAGCGAATGGTCCGCCGTGTACGATTGCAGGAACATGCTCCAGTGTCTGTACAAGGTTCGGTTTCAGGGCGTCCTTCAGAAGTGCTGTCATAGCACCCTCTGCATGAAGATCACCTGCTGTTACCGGTTTCTGCTCGGAAACTTTACCATAGGTATATCCGATAATGATTCTGGAAAGTCTCTCTTTCAGATCCTTGATGTCACTTGCAAGACAGAGAACTGCCATGATCTCAGATGCAACTGTGATATCATATCCATCCTCACGCGGCATACCATTTGTTCTTCCGCCAAGGCCGTCTACTACATTACGAAGCTGACGGTCGTTCATGTCAACGCAACGTCTCCATGTGATCTTTCTCGGATCAATATTCAGCTCATTGCCCTGGAAAATATGGTTGTCGATCATTGCTGCAAGAAGGTTATTAGCTGCACCGATAGCATGGAAGTCGCCTGTAAAATGAAGGTTGATATCCTCCATCGGAACTACCTGAGCATAACCGCCGCCTGCTGCACCGCCTTTTACGCCGAATACCGGTCCCAGGGACGGCTCACGAAGTGCAACCATTACGTTCTTTCCAAGTTTCTGCATTCCGTCAGCAAGACCAACTGTTGTAGTTGTTTTTCCTTCTCCTGCCGGTGTCGGGTTGATAGCTGTTACAAGAATCAGCTTACCATCTTTTTTGTCACTCTCATTTAACAGATTGTAATCAATTTTTGCTTTGTACTTTCCGTACTGCTCCAGATATTTGTCGTCAATACCTGCCTTCTCTGCAATCTGTGTGATTGGAAGCATTTCGCACTCCTGTGCAATTTCGATGTCACTTTTGAATCCCATAATGTTACCTCCCTTTAGGTATTTTTACAGTTTTTAATCCCTTAAAACTGCATCTCTATAAAAACAGGTCCCATCCTGTTCTTAACTATTTTAGATTTAAAGACATTTCAGAAACGCCTTTAAAGACCCAATGATAACGTCTCCCATAACAGCCATGTCCTCAGCTGCAAAGGAAACCGGAAAATTATCGGAAAACAAGATCTGTGAGGACGGTGGAAATTCATCGTCACCTTCCCACAAAATCATCTGAATCTGATATCCGGAAAAAATCTCTACCTGATAGGAAATATCTCCATGCTTTACAGGAACTGCATGGATATGCTCCATGATCCCTTTAAAATCCTTCAGCCTGTTTCCGTATGTAAAAGCCAGCCGCTTGATACATCTTCCATCAAACTGGCGGAGATATACCTCTCCCCAGGGCATCTCCCGGTAGGTCTTAAACTTTCCGCTTCCCTGGGAGATATTCCCGTTCAGCAGAAAACGATGGTAAGGATCTTCGCATAGTGCATTTCCTCAAGAGGATAAAATCCCATATCATCTTTATCATGAGTTACCTGAAAATCCGGCCAGGAAATGTGATAAACCGTCCCCAGGAATTTCAGAGTCAGTTCTTTCTTCTCCTCATCATAAGGAATGGAGAGACGTCCGGCAATTTCTGCCGGATCTGCCTTTCCAAACTCCTCTGTATAATGCTCCCAGGGCATTCTTTCCTTGCTGTCTTTTTCATAGTTCAAATCATTTATACTAAAAGCCATGTTTTACCTCTGCCATTTTAGTCTGTCTCATCTCTTCTGCTGTTCTTCCGTAACAGATGGGAAAAGTCCTGTATCTGTATGTGGAATAAAGCATGCACCTACGAATTCATCCATATAGGTAGGAACTGTGGAAAGCTCCAGATATGTCATATTGGATGCCAGCTCGTAAGTCTTTTTCTCTGCCGGTGTGGAATGAAGCATCAGATAAGCTCCTGTCAGAGAAGAGTTACCAATGTAATGGAACTTCTCAAGAGGGATATCCGGGAACATTCCGATATGCACTGCATTGGCCATATTGATTCCGCTTCCGATTCCACCGGCAACATATACGTCATCGATCATGGAAACATCGAAATCAAGAGAATTCAGCATAGTACGGATCGCAGAGAAAATAGCGCCTTTGGCACGGATAAAGTTATCAATATCTACTTCTGTGATCTCAACATCCTTGGCAGAACCAGCTTCCTCTTCGAAGGCGATCACATAGCTTCCCATGCCATAATGATCGTGACGGACTCTCTTTCCCTCACGGACAAATTTACCCTTAGGATTAATGATACCTGTCATAAAGAGTTCACTGATCACATCAATGATTCCTGATCCACAAAGTCCTACCGGCTTTGTTCCAGGCTCACCCACAACCTTATAAGTCGGCTCCATAGTCTCTTTATCAATAGTACATGCCTCGATAGCACCGTCTGTAGCACGCATACCGCAACTGATATCTCCGCCCTCAAAGGCAGGACCAGCGGAACATGCACAGCTCATCATAAAATCGGAATTACCGAATACAAGCTCTCCGTTTGTACCAAGGTCTATAAACAGGGAGAATTCCGGTCTGTTCCAGATCATACTTACCAATGTACCTGCAGTGATATCTCCGCCTACATAGCTTCCGATATTCGGAGCCATGATAATATGTGCATCCGGATTGATCTCAATTCCCACATCCGATGCAAACAGAGAATTTGTTTTAAAAAATGTCGGAATATACGGTTCCATACGAAGCGGATCCGCATTGATTCCTGCAAACAGATGATTCATGGTTGTATTGGAAGCCACACACATCCGGTAAATCTGGTCTTCCGGAAAATGAATGCTTCTGCACATTTCATGGATCATCGGATTGATGGTCTCTTTTATTACTGCATCCTGAAGTTTCTTCTTTCCGCCAGGTTTCTGAGATTCGATGATACGGTTGATAACATCCGCACCAAAACGAATCTGACCGTTACCGGAAGAACTCTTCGCCAGGATCTCTCCTGTTTCCATATTGATCAGAACTGCAGAAACTGTTGTAGTACCGATATCTACAGCAAGACCACCGATCACAACATCTTTTTTACTGTCAAAAATATCGTATACATACATATCGTTTGGTGCTGTACGAACTACACATTTCACAGAAAATTTACTCTCACGGAGTACATCCGGAAGTTTCTTAAGTACTGCATATGGTATTCTGACACGCTTTAAATTCATATATTTCTGAAGTGCACGGGTCAGTCTCTCATTATCCGGCATGGTATCATCCAGTGTCGGAACATCCATCTTAAGTTCTACAACATCAAGACTGTTTGTAAGTTCTATGCCAGCCATTTCAACATCATGCTTGGCTTTTTCAAAAATTGCGATTTCTTCTTTTGAGCTTAAGTCAGCAACTTTCATTCTGCTCTTATACGCGGATGCGATATCCGGCACAAGCACCTCGACATCAGCACTGATCTTGCTCATACAGGCCAGACGCATCCGGCACTGTACTCTTCATCAGAAATATGAAGAGTTTTCTTTGAGTCCAGTTCTCCGCCTTTTAACTGTACCCGACATTTTCCACAGGCTCCGTTTCCGGAACATGGTGCATCGATAGCCACATTGGCACCACGAGCAACCTCCAGTAAATTATCCCCCGCATTGGCAAATGCTTCTACCGTACTGCCATTTTCAAAAGCAAAAGTCACCTTAAACATTCGGCAACCACCTTTCTCGCCTCGTAAAAGTTATTCGTCTTCCACCTGTGGCGTTGGGAGTTAGACTAAACTATATTAGTAAAAAAGAGACTGAAGCCGAAGCCCCCAGCCCCTGAAACAGCGCTCCTGTTTTGTTCACACGCCAAATTAGATCTCAAGGTAAGAATCTGCGTAAAGTGTGTTACCCTTGAATACGTCACAGGATTTGATTGTCTCCATAAGACGAAGGTCGTTAGGGTTAACGATCGCAGATGTAAGACCATTCATCATAGCCATAGCTACAAGAGCAGAATCCATGATCGGACGGATATGTTTTGGCATACCGTTACTGTTGTTGGAAAGACCACCAGTGGAGTTCAGACCCATCTCGGAGAACATCTTGATTGCCTCAAGAACTTCCATCTGTTTGTCCTGCATTCCTTTTACAACCAGGAAAAGCGGATCGAACCAGAGATCCTCTGCTTCCATACCAAGGCCAAGACCTCTCTCAAGCATGTTCTGGCAGTGCATCATACGCTCGTCATTGTCTGATGCAACCATACCGGAAGAGCAAAGTGCGATACAGATTGCGTCATTAGCTGCTGCAAGATCAATGTTAGTGATTCTGTCACCAGCATCTGCAGAGTTTACGATCGGTTTTCCTTTGCTTCTGTTGTATACGGAAATACCGGCCTCAATTGCTTTCTGGTTTGTTGTATCCAGAGCAAGCGGAACGTTGTCAAACTCGGACTGAAGGAGCTGTACTGCCCATTTCATAAGGTCCTCACCATCGTTCTCAGCAGGTCCGATGTTTACATCAAGATATGTAGCTCCAGCATCAAGCTGCTGTTTTGCTCTTTTGATGATCGGCTCAGGATCTCTCTCAGTAAATGCTTTATTTACTGCCGGTGCTGTTGTTGAAAGTCTCTCCCCAATTGTTACAAATTTTGCCATACTCGTGTTCTCCTTTACATATTAGTAGGATATGGCTGTGCAGCAATCCTACACAGCCGCTTATAACTGTCGGCGGTATTGCCTGACAGCTGATTTCTTAAACCTTAAGTTTACGCGTCAAGGTCTTTTAAGAATTTCACAAGCTGTACTGCTTCTCTTGGTCCTACGATGATCTCCCATCCAGGAAGCTTAGCCTCAAGATCGCCCTTAAGAACTGCTACTTTACCAGGAATAACCAGTCTTCTGCATTTAACCTTCGGCTCAACATTCTCTTTGATGTACTCGGAGATACTGTTTCCGGAGAATTTACCTGCTGCCCAGGATGTAAGTACGGAAAGTCCGCCTGCATCATTGATTACCAGGTTAAGCGGAACACCGGAACGCTCCAGCTCGCCGGACACTACGAAATATGTAAGAGCGAAGTCTACTGTTGTTACAACGAGAGAATTCTCGTCTGCTCCGTTCAGAGGATAGATACCCGGTTCTACCTTCATTGGCTTCTGTGGGTCTGTAAATACGTTCTGACGAAGACCGAACAGCGGAAGTGCTTCTGCATATGTCATCTGCTCCATAACAACGATGGAACCATATTTCATAGTGAACATGGAAGCAAGTGCTGCCTGTAAATGTTTGTCACCCTTCGCAAGTTTAACAAGGTTAACGATAGAAGGATAACCAAATGTTCTATCCTGATTCTTAAGAGCTGCACGACGAACCTGTACAGTATTTGCAAAAGTCTCTTTGATGTCAGCTCCTGTTGTATCAAGTACGAGATTCTTGTTGCCAAGTTTCTCAATAGCTGCTGTAGTATCATATAACTCATTGATGTCCTTACCGGATACACCGAGAACTACACCTGCATCAGTAGCAACCTTGCTCATTGCCTCGTAGTTGGAAGCGTTTGCTCCGTTAAGAACCGGTTTGCCGTCCTTACATACTTCAAGGGCAGCTTTTGCGATTTCAGGATCTGTACAGCCAAGGATCAGTGTTCTTCCAAGACCTTTAGCCTTCTCTACAAGTGCTGTGAATTTTGCAGCATCTGCATTCTCATCGCAGTTTACATATACAAGCTCTACATGCATTCTCTCACCGATACGATCATAATCAACGTGTGGGATCTCTGCAAGTTTTGCTTCTACTTCTTCATCACTCATGCATGTGCAAAGTGATACGGCATATCTTGTTTTGCTTACAAATGTCTTCTCATGTCTGAAAAGAACAGTCTCTCCACCAAGTGTAAACTCTCCATCGCCTGTTCCGATCTTGATAGTTTTCATTGGCGGTGCAGTTGCCTCAGAAAGAGAAGCCAGTGCTTCCTCGGACATATGAGGACACTGCTCAATTTTCAGTGCGCCCTGTGCAACTTTCATAGAGAAAGCCATACATGTAGGGCATCCACATTCCTTACAGTTTTTCTTTGGTGTTAATTTAAAGATCTGAATACATTCAGTGCCATAGCTCTTTATCCTCCTATTTATTACGCAAGTGCTTTGATCAGCTTGGAAATTGTCTTAACAGATTCCGGATGTCTTAAGATAACTGCATCAGAACCAGCTGCAAGATCAGCAGCTGCTGTCTCAACTTCCATGTCGATTCCACGCTCATCCTGTGGTCCCCATGCCGGCATGTCTGCTTCGGAAGCCATTGCCTCCTTAACATTCCATGTCTCAGCGGATACAGGTGTAATAATAGGCATCTGCAGCATGTTATCATTCTGGCCTAAAGCGGCACCTTTGATACGGTCCATAGTAGATACTACGTACTCATATCCATAACCAACTGCTGCACTACCGATATTCATGACGATCTTCTTAGCATCTACGCCAAGCTGTGTAGTAACAACGTTAAGCTGTTTAGCAAGGTTGATATCAACGGCAGACTCAGCGCCTACGATCTGATTGTAAGCAAGACCTGCTGCTGCACCGATTGCTTTATAGTTTTCCTCTTTCTCGGAAAGGATCAGAGCGTTTCTGCCTGAAGAGCCTCTGCAACCTTCGGAAGGAGCTCTGCATCCTTCTCAACATTCTTGCAGCCCTCTACAACCAGTGGACAGTCAACTGCATCTGCAACTTCTTTAACAACTGCGATCAGCTCATCGATAGATTTGTTAACACCATTCGGGTCGCCGCCCTCAAGAATAAGTGCAACAAAGTCAGCACCCTCCATAGCTGCTGCTTTCTTAGCAATGTCAGCCATTGTAGTAGTGCCTTCATAGTAAGCTTTGATACCTTCAGATACGCCTTCAAGACCCATATCAGAGATCTCTACACCGATCTTCGGGCAGTTCTCTGACTCTGCGTCAAAGGAATAAAACGGGAATGTACAATCCCCACCAATTGTCACAGTCTTATCTCCGCTTCCGATTGTGACAGCATTAATCTTTGCATTGAACTTTTGTGGTTTCTGATTAAACGGCATTTTTCGTTAGCCTCCTTAAAAATAATAATTAAAAACTACAGAGCTTTATATATTATACTACACCATACCAGTTATTGGCAAGGTGTAGCCGCGTATTTCCGTTAAAAAATCAACAAACTTTTTAACATTTTTCAGGAGAAAGAACGCTTTTGCATCCTTTCTCCTTACTTAATTACATCATCGGATCAAGTCCCAGTGCCGGGTGTCCCTTCTCAGTAAGGAATGCTACCAGTGTCTCTGGATCTTCCGCGATTGTCTCATCACCGATCATATCTGTGAAGTTGTCGATTCCGTAAAGCTCTTTTGCAGTCTTGTTAAGTCTGTCAGCTACGAACTCTTTCAGTTCTTTCGGCATCCATACGATACGCTCGATACCGCCCTCAGCCTTCATGAACTTCTTGGAGGAAATGAAATGTTTACCATGTCCCATGAATCCAGGTGTCTGAACTCCACCACCTGTCATGGATGCCATCTCAGGGAATGTCATTCCAAGTGGTGTCATGCCTGCATACTCACGGTTGGCAATAACAACACCGTTGGAGAATGGCTCGATACCGCAGATACACTCGAAGCATCCGCAGGAAGTCATCGGATCCTGCATGATGGAGTACAGTGTAACGTGTTCCAGAGCACCCTGGGAGAATTTCTGAACTGCCTCATCAACGTCCTCATAAGAACCAAGATTCTCATCGATCGGGCGCTCTTTTGTGATGATCTGGCAAGGACCAGCCGGGTCAAGCTGATGAGTAGCTTTTGCATCCAGCCATGAAACCGCACCGCAAAGTCCAAGTCTCTCCGGTGTTACTACACATACATGGCTTGGTGCGAATGCCTGGCAAAGGATACAGCTGTAATATACATCAACAGATTCATCTGTCAGAGTATCAAGACGCTCATCACGTTTGTCAAAGATCGGGATTGCAACCTCATGACGGATTCTTGTACACTCAGCAGGATCTGTATAGATAACAACCTCACATTTATCAACAACTGCATCGAACTCATTTTTAACAGATGCATAAAGAACTTCACCGATATGTTTGATTCTGAATCCTGCATTAAATGCGTCAATGCTGATACGGATACGCTGCATATCACGCTGTCCTGTATGGTATACACCCTCGATACAGTTGATGTAGTTGTGGAATTTACGCTCGATAACCGGCTCAAAGTCAGCCTGCATGTTCTTACCTGCAACTTTAACAACATATGCAATGCTGTTCTTGCTGCCGAATTCCATCTCGTCTACTTCAGGTCCGATTACTGTGATCTTGTGATCCTCGATCTCAGAAGCATCGCAGGTATGTACAAGCTCTGCACAGTCTACACGGGAACCATCGAACTCAACCTGCATGTCTTTACGACGGATGATCTCACCCTCGAATGCAGATGCGAAAGCAACCGGAATATCGATATTTGTGATCTTGATCTTAATGTCACGTGCCTCAAGGGAAGTAGCGTTGAATTTGCTTACGTCCTCCTGAACGATAAGGCTCTTCGGTACGCGGAAGATATTCTCTGTCTCATTTGTAATAACCGGGAAACCAAGTGCAATAGCACCTGCGCCACATGCTACGATCACATCATCCAGAGGTTTGAATGCGTTAACGAATGCCGGTACACGATCCATTGTGTATTTCATAAGTGTTCCTGCATCTCCAGGTGTTACATTACCGAAGATCAGAGCTGCACGGATCGCAACGGAAACTACATGAACAACAGATGTAACATCTTTTCCAAGAGGAATAACACGTACGTTAGCGCCTGTCTTCATTCCGGCTTCAGCAACCTGGTCGATGATTCCTCCAACCAGTGTTACAAGGATACCCTGTGCCTGATAGCTCTTTACAAGGGCAACACCCTCTTCTGTAGTAGGAGCAGCACCAAGGATAACTGCAACGCCTGGGATATCGCCTGTTACAAGCGGTACACCGAGCTCACGGATAACAGCATCACCAAGATGGCCATAGCATGGCTCCTCATAAGGAGTTGCTCCGTCGATATATTTAAGAACCTCGATGAACTCTGCGCAGAGTGCTGTAGCAACACCGGACATAAATGCATCATTCAGTCTTTTCTCTCTTGTCATAAGTGTTTTTACAACGCCAAGAGCTTCTTTTAATTCTTTTAATGTTGTAACTTTTGTTCCTGTTACAGCATAGTAGCAAGGAAGGCTGTAAGCGGTGTTCGGGAAGCTGACAGCTTTGTCTTCGCCATACTGAGCGATCGCACCGTCAATAGCACCCTCTGTTAAACCATATACAGCATCGTTTCCGCCGAATACTCTATCAAATAAAGTCACTGTAATACCTCCTATTTTTACAGAATTGAATTCTGATCAATTTTGTCTTTGATTTTTCTGATTTCAGCTGTTACAGTATCACTGAAATCGTAGGGAGATTTTCCCTGACGATCAGCATCTATAACTTCTGTATTGTAGTGGATCATTCCAAGCAGATCTTCTGCCGGGATCTTATTCCGGATAAATTCTTCATCTTCCGGATTTCTTACCTTATTGGCTACGACCTTGACCTGGGAAACTCCCAGATCTTTCGCAAGACGTTTGACATTTTTATAGGTCTGAACACTTCTTGCCCCTGGTTCGATCACTACAATAAATTCATCCATGCTCTCCGTGGTGCCCCGGCCCAGATGTTCCAGGCCGGCCTCCATATCCATGATCACCACATCGTCTCTGTGGATCACAAGGTTATTGATCACTCTTTTAAGCATCACATGTTCAGGACAGACGCATCCGCCTCCACCTGTTTCCACAGTTCCAAGGACAAGCAGCTTTACGCCATTACAGGTTTTTCCATAAGTATCCGGAATATCGTCTACCTTTGGGTTCAGTTTATAAAACTGATTCTGGCTGTTGGCTCCGGTGCGTTCTTCTATGAGCTTACGCATTTTTGAGATTGGAACAATAGAATCCAAGGTTTCCTCGTCAAATCCAAGGGCAAGACCCAGGTTCGCATCCGGATCCACATCCGCCGCAAGGACTTTTTTACCCTCATCTGCGTATAATCTTGCAAGTGTTGCTGCGAAAGTTGTCTTTCCTACTCCGCCTTTACCGGTTACTGCTATTTTCATTTTACGTCTTCCACCTTTTATAACATTTTAAAGATCGCAACGGATTAGATTCCTAATGCTGTTCTCTTCTCTTCAATTCTCTCGATCATAAGATCAACTAATTTCTCGATGTCTGTCTCTACTGTGTAAGCAGCACCTGTCCATTTTCTTGTTCCCTCTGTAAGAAGTTCACACATTTCTGAAGAACCGGAAACATATGGATCAACACCAAGGAATGTATCAATACCGGTACCAACTACGTAGTTACCGATGGATACAGCTTTTTCAGACATCCACTCAGGAGCACATCCTACTACCGGAAGCTGATTGATCTGAAGTCCTGAATCTTTTGCAAGTTCAGCAGCCAGGATCATCATACGGGAGATATCTACACAGGATCCCATATGAAGTACCGGCGGGATGTCAGCCAGCTCACAGACACGTTTAAGACCTGCACCACAGAGATCTCTTGCAGATTTGTCCATCAGACCAGCTTTTGCAGCTGCCTGTGCTGAACATCCGGAAGCAATGATAATGATATCATTTGCGATACACTTCTTCATCAGTTCGATATGTGCATAGTCAGGACGGATCTTAGGATTGTTACATCCAACCATAGCGACAGCACCACGGATAACACCGGAAGTGATGCACTCAAGTAATGGTTTGGTTGTTCCTGTTACGTCAACCTGAGAGTTTGTAACACCATCAAGAACTTTAACGATCGCTTCTACTGAGTAACCAACAGTAGCTTTCTGTTTCAGCTGTGGGATATGTACAAGCTCAGGTTTTCTGTTCTTGAAGTTATCGATAGCCATCTTAACGATTGCTTTAGCATTTTCTCCGGCTGTCTCAGCGTTGAATCTGATAAATTCAGAATCCGGCATCTGAGCGATCGGAGAAGTTGTAACAAATTTGGTATGGAAGCATTTGCTCAGAGGTCCTAATGCAGGGAAGATACACTGAACGTCAACTACGATCGCCTCGCAGGCACCTGTCAGTACTACGTTCTCCTGCTGCAGGAAGTTACCAGCCATCGGAACACCACGACGCATAGCTACCTCATTAGAAGTACAGCATACACCGGAAACTGTAATTCCTTTTGCTCCTACGGATTTTGCATAATCGATCATTTCTTTGCTGTCTGCATACTCACAGATCATCTCAGAAAGACTTGGATCATGTCCGTGCACAACAATGTTTACGTTCTCTTCAACCATTACTCCAAGGTTAGCCTCTGTGTCAAGCGGCTTCGGGGTTCCGAATAATACATCAGAGAACTCTGTTCCCATCATGGAACCGCCCCATCCATCAGCCATGCCGCAACGAAGAGACTGTTTTACAAGTGCTTCCGGAAGAGAAGAACATCCCATATGAGACATATGCAGAGAACTTGCAACCTCACGGTCAATAGCACGTGGTGCGATTTCGTTCTCGATCAGTTTTTCTTTCTGTCCTGCTGGCATTCTGTCAAGGAATCTCTGATATCCGAACGGTTTACCATATTCCATAAGACCGATCTCTGCCATCTCATGAGCCAGATCATAGATATCCTTGCCTTCTGTTTCTACGCCCCACTCTTTAGCGATGCGAAGCAGTTTCTCAGGATCTTTTACCTGATAATTTCCGCCCTCTTTTGCGCAGTACAGTGTATGACAGATCTCACGACCATGATCGGAGTGAGTAGCTGCACCACCAGCTGTAAATTTAAGGAAGTTTCTTCCTACGATACCATGAGCATCACATCCGCAGACTCCTCTTGGAGCCTTCGGTGTAATACGGCACGGTCCCATTGCACAGATACGGCAGCAGATACCCTGCTCACCGAATTTACAGTGCGGAGTCTGGTTCTTTGCACGGATCTGCCATGCATCTGCTCCTACCTTTGCACCTGTCTCAAGAAGACGGGCTGTAGCGGCTTCAAATTCCTCCACTGTAGTTAATTTGAATTCACTCATTATAGACCTCCTTTAATAGCACATCTATTTATTTTTTCTTTTTTTATAATAAGCCCCTGGGCAGGAACCCATCCCCACCCATGGGTTATTCTCTTTTTTAAAAAAAGGTTTATATTAATTATAAACCTAATTTATCAAAAATTTCAAAAGCTGCTTTTCTCATCGGATTGTCCTCAGGAAGAGTAACGGTTGGTTTACCATCGCAGTCATATTCATAAACTGCTTCATCCTGTGGTACCACACCGATCAGATCGAGTCCCTGATTCCGGATCTCCTCAAGAATTCCGGAATTCAGTTCTGCTTTTGGTGCGCGATTGATAATAAGACCCACTCTGGAAGGCTTCATATCACATTCCTTAATAAGCTCTGCTATTCTTCCGACTGCCTGTACTCCTCTTCTGGAACAGTCACTTACAAGAATCGCTGTCTCCATACTTGGAAGGATTCCTCTGCTGATATGTTCCATTCCTGCTTCATTGTCCACAACAATATATGGATAATTCTTCTGGTATTTGGCAAGCTGTGCCTGAAGCAGACCGTTTACAAAGCAATAGCATCCTTTTCCCTGTGTTCTTCCCATCACAAGAAGATCGTAATCATCTTCCTCAGCAAGAGCATCCTCGAAACGTACCTCTGCATAATCTGCCTTGGACATTCCTTTTGGAATCGGGCTTTTCTCTGTCATCTCAGCATGTGCGATCTCCTCACGTACATCGCCAAGAGTTGTATCTACTTCTACGCCAAGAACCTCGTTCAAATTTGAATTGGCATCTGCATCTACCGCCAGTACAGGTCCTTTTTTCTTTTCGCAGAGATACTGGATCAGCATTCCGCATAATGTAGTTTTTCCAACGCCGCCTTTTCCTGCGACTGCAATAACATGTGCCATAAAACGGGCACCTCCTGATTTAATATCTGTTATGCCGGCGCATAAGGGAGGTGCCTGATACTGTTCTGACACCTCCGCATCGTGCCGGAATTCTTATTTATTCTGTTGATAATTAGATAAGTGTCCGAAGTCCGGATCTGTCAATGATCTCGGATACATCCTTCCACTTGTTTAATGCATAAAGATGGATTCCGTCAACACCAAGTGCACGATATTCATCAATCTGTCTGATAGTATATTCAATTCCTTCTTCTTTAAAACGTTTAAGCTTGTCCTCATAGAACATATCAAACGGTTTTCCGTCAGCATCTTTTGCGTTGAACGGATTCGGGAACAGCCAATTTCTGGAAATAAGTCTGCAAAGCTCACTGTCCATTACACAACCGTTACGTGAAAGAGCCATATTGATGGTGGCAGCCTGATCAAGAATCGGCATAACTCCAACATCCACAGGCATTGTAACACCAGCTTCACGAATCGCGTCCAGCCAGTATTTAAACTGCTCCATATCCCAGCAGAGCTGAGTCATAATGTAGTCAGCTCCGTTATCCTGTTTCTGTCTTAAAACAGCGATATCTGCATCCAGACTGCGGCATGCGATGTGTCCTTCCGGTGAACCGGCTACTGCGATCTCAAACTCATCGCCGAACTCATCACGCACAAATTTAACAAGGTCTGTCGCATAATTAAAATCGCCGCATGTTGTTGTCTCACCAAGTGGAATATCACCGCGAAGCGCAAGCATATGGTCAACACCTTCAGCCAGATACTGCTGAAGCTGTTTTTTAATTCCTTCTTTTGTATTCTTGATTACTGTGAAGTGTGTTACAGGAATTGTTCCTGCATTCCTGATCATCTGGCATACTTCTCTGTTGGCTCCGACATTTCCTCCGCCTGCACCGTATGTACAGGAAATATACTCTGGCTTGTACTTCATGAGATGCTCGATGGTTCCCGGCAGATTTGTCATGCCTTTTTCTGTTTTTGGTGGAAAAAGCTCAAAGGAAAGCAACATTTTTTCTCTCATTGCATCTGATAATTTCATTGATCGTTCCTCCACGTCTTAGCCTTTTATCATAGAAATGATTTTTATCATTTTCTCATTTCACATTTCAGTCATCTGGTGCAAAAATCAGTCACACTGTAGTTTAACGATACTATTTGCAAGATCCACCATAAGGATACTGCCTTCTACCACGCGCTCATCTCCCATGATGTCACGAAGAATCAGCTTATTTCCATCTACATCGATCCGGCTCACATTTTTAAAAATCACCGAATTATCTTCATCTTTATATACAGTTGCAAGACACATATTCAATTCCTCCAATTAGCGGTTTTTGTCTTCCGCTATGCTGTCAAAATCACTCTGTCAAATTTATTTCAGTTCTTCCTTAACAAGTGTAAGGGCAAGTCCCAGTCTCATATTGCCTTTCTGAAAATCAGATACAGCCTCCTTGATCGTCCTGGCAGCTGCATCCATATTGAGCTTCTTAAGATTATCAGCCATCTGATCAAGCTCTGCTGCATGATGCTCATTATGCTGCAGCATATAGGTAAGAAGTGCAACTGTCTCATTCTTGCAGTCACCGGACTCGCAGGATCCGCAATGTCCGTCACCGTGTGTATGGCAATGTCCCTCTCCTTCCGCATGACTGTGTGTATGGCTGTGAGTCATACCATCTTCATGTGTATGTTCATGTGTATGTTCGTGGCTGTCAGCATGGCCATGCTGTACAAGATTGCCATTCTCATCTTTGATTAAATGCATAAATACCCCTTTCCTGTGCCCGTATGGCGGGCACGTTCATGACAAGAATTTATCAATTAAATTCATTATACATCTTTTTCCTTTCATTATCAAGGAATTTATTATAAAAAATAGCCAATTTTCAGTCCCTTATTTCTCGTTTTTTCAAAAACTTTGACAGCTAATTAACCCGATTGTTTCTATTTTAACGAAGTTAGTTTTTCCAAACCATCAGTTATTACTTATACTTGTACCTGTTCTGTCTGTAAGCTTTATCACTTTTGTAATATATTTGATGTGATTCTTTCATATTTTTGTGCTATAATAGCAAAAACATGGGAGACAGAGCAAACAAGGAGGAATTATTTTGAGAGAAACTGTTTTTCTGAACAACGACAGAGAAATGCCCCTCCTGGGGCTTGGTGTATATAAGCTGCCCGATGACGTACAGGCCGAAGCTGCCGTTACTTCTGCGATTTCCGCCGGATACCGCATGATCGACACCGCCTCGGTATATAAGAACGAAGAAAGCGTTGGACGTGCCATTGCCAAATGCGGCGTTCCCCGCAAAGATCTTTTTATCACAAGCAAAATCTGGAATACAGCCAGCGCCTTGGCGATATACAGGGGGCTTTTTCCCGTAGCCTTGAGCGTCTGAAACTCAGCTATGTTGATCTCTATCTGATCCACTGGCCAGTTCCCGGATGTTATCTGAGCACATGGAAAGAACTGGAATCAATTCTGGAATCCGGGCGTGCTCTCAGTATCGGTGTCAGCAATTTTGACATCCGTCATCTGGAAGAACTTCGTAAAATTTCCGGCATTATCCCTGCTGTAAATCAGATTGAATGTCATCCGTTATGCTATCCTTCTGAGCTGATCGAATACTGCAGGGCTTTCGGTATTCAGGTTCAGGCGTATGCTCCTCTGGCAAGAGGTGCATACCTGGATAATGATGTAATGTGTGTTCTTGGCACGAAATATGCCAGAACACCAGCACAGATCGGTCTTCGCTGGGCGATCCAGAAAGGTATCTCCGTAATTCCGAAATCTATTAATCCAGAACGGATTCGAAGCAACGGAGACATCTTCGATTTTAATATTGAAGATGAAGATATGGCGATCATCGATACTCTGAATGAGGATCTGCACACTTCTCATGTTCCGGAAGATCTCAGGGATATTCAGTTCTGAAGAAACACTACAGTGCAACAGATCAGCAAATAACAAAAAAGGATATCTGCACAGGGTCAAAACTATGTCATATGCCCTGCCAGATATCCTTTTTTTGCAAGTCCCCACTGCTTATTACTTTTCGCAACCTCACAGAGGATTTACTTGATTTGGTTAAATATTTATTTCCATGGAAGCATTGGTGTTTCTACTTTTTTATCCCGCAGCATCAGATCCATAACTGCTTCTGCTGCCGGTTTCTTTTCAAAAAGCACTTTATTCACTTCTGTAATGATCGGCATTTCCACCTCATATTTCTCAGAAAGCTCTCTTGCAGCTCTTGCAGAGTAAACACCTTCCACAACCATCTGAACTTCGTCCATGGCCTGTTCCATTGTCTTTCCCTGTCCAATGAGATATCCTGCTTTTCGGTTACGGCTGTGCACGCTTGCACAGGTAACGATCAGATCTCCAATCCCGGAAAGTCCATAGAAAGTTTCCATTTGTGCTCCCATTTTCTTTCCAAGCCTTGCGATTTCTGTGATTCCTCTGGTGATCAGTGCAGCCTTGGTGTTGTCTCCATATCCCAGTCCATCTGCTGTGCCTGCCGCCAGAGCGATCACATTTTTCAGCGCTCCTCCAAGTTCCACTCCGAGAATATCCGGTGTTGTATACACCGGAATACCGGGCTCATAAAAATACTCTGAAGATAATCTGCCGTTTCTCTTGTATGTGCACTCACAACACAGGTTGTAGGAATTCCCTTGCCAACTTCCTCTGCATGACTTGGTCCCGAAAGAACAGCCACATCTCCCTGAGGAATCTCTTCTTCGATCACTTCACTAAGTGTTTTCAAAGTTTTTTCTTCGATGCCCTTTGCCACATTGACGATCTTCTGTCCTTCCCGGACATAAGGCGCCATTTTATGTGCTGTGCTTCGGATATACGGGGAAGCTACAGCCAGCACTGCTGCATCTGCGTCTCGCAGTGCACGTTCCAGGTCTGTCATGATCTCAATCTTATCAGGAATCACCACACCTGGAAGCCTGCTGGGATTTTCTCTTTTTTCCCGGAGTTTCCGGGCATCTTCCGGCCGTGCCGACCAGAGAAATACTTCATGGCCGTTATTATGCAGAAGGAGAGCCAGAGCCATCCCCCAGCTTCCTGAACCAAGTACGCTGATTTTGCCATAAATCTTACCTCTTATTTTTATTTTTACTGCTCAGAAACACTTTTCCCTCTGTTCCATGGATAAGTCTGCCAATATTTGCTCTGTGTCTGTAAAATGCCATTCCTGTGAGAACTGCCATTACAATATACAGTTCAATTGTATGTGGCTGATCCATCCCGTATTTTCCCATTTGTCCGAAAACAAGGACCAGGATAAAAGCTACCGCGTATGCACTGAGTGAACATAAAGATACATAATGCGTTGTAAAAAACAGTGCAAAAAAGATCACTGCACATACAAGAAAGATCCGCCAGTCAAAGGCAATGATCATACCAACTGAAGCTGCGATTCCCTTGCCGCCGCGGAATTCCATAGAAATCGGGAAATTATGTCCAAGGATACATCCTAATGCCGCATACAATGTGAGAAGCGGAAGAATGCTGCTCATGGAACCGCCATAAATAATCCTTACAATCACGATCGCCAGCACACATTTCAGACAGTCTCCCAACAGGTAAGTGCCCCCGCTTTTTTTCCGAAAGTACGAAACGCATTGGTTGTTCCCGCATTTCCGCTGCCATGCTCCCTGATATCTGTCTTATAAACCTTTCCTATGATATAACCCGTCTGAAAAAGTCCGCATATATAACCGATAACAAGGCAAATAATTCGTTCCATATTTTTATTCCTTTTCCCCGCGCTCGCGGATGATGAATTTCAGGGAAGTTCCGGAGAATCCGAATGCATCCCTGATCTTGTTCTCCAGATATCTTACATATGAGAAATGCATCAGTTCTTTGTCATTGACGAAGATAACAAATGTCGGCGGTTTTACTGCTACCTGGGTCATATAGAAGATCTTCAGTCTTCTTCCTCTGTCAGAAGGCGGCTGCTGCAGTGCTACGGCCTCGGAAAGGATCTCATTGAGAACACCTGTCTGAACACGAAGTGTCTGATTTTCAATGACCATATCAATATTCTCGAAAAGTTTCGGAAGTCTCTGGCCTGTTTTTGCAGATATAAAAATGATCTGGGCATATGGCATAAAGGAAAGGATCTGACGGATCTTCTCTGTATGCTTGTAGATGGTCTTATCATTCTTCTCAATGGCATCCCATTTATTTACAGCCACAATGATACCCTTGCCTCTGTCGTGAGCGATTCCTGCGATCTTGGCATCCTGTTCTGTAACTCCCTCGGAAGCATCGATCACAACAACGACCACGTCTGCACGCTCTACAGCGGTTACTGTACGGATCACGCTGTAACGCTCGATCTCTTCTTTTACCTTACCTTTACGGCGAAGTCCTGCTGTATCGATAAATATATAATCCCTGTGGTTCCATGTAACTTTTGTGTCAATGGCATCACGTGTGTTCCTGCGATATTGGATACGATCACCCGCTCCTCACCAAGAAGTTTATTAATGAGAGACGATTTACCTACGTTCGGTTTACCTACGATGGCAATCTTAGGGATATCATCCTGGTCTTCTTCCTCACTCTTATCCGGGAATTCTCTGATCACTTCATCCAGCATATCTCCAAGTCCCTGTCTGTTAGCTGCTGAAACCGGAATCGGCTCACCGATTCCAAGATTATAGAACTCATAGACATCCATCATATATTTCTGATGGCTGTCTACCTTATTAACCACAAGGCGTACCGGCTTTCCGCTGCGGCGGAGCATATCTGCTACTTTGGCATCGGAATCCACAAGCCCCTGACGCACATCTGTGATAAAAATGATCACATCTGCTGTATCAATGGCGATCTGTGCCTGCTCCCTCATCCTGGAAAGGATGATATCACTGCTGTCCGGCTCGATACCGCCTGTATCGATCAGGGTAAATGTTCTGTCAAGCCATGTGACATCTGCATAGATTCTGTCACGTGTTACTCCTGGTGTATCCTTTACTATGGAAATATTATCACCTGCCAGAGCGTTAAATAAAGTGGATTTACCTACATTAGGCCTTCCCACTATCGCTACTACTGGTTTGCTCATAAATCTGTCTCCTTCTTGTTTTTTTATGTTCCGGAGGATTGATCACAGCCTCTACCAGATCCTTTCCTCCTGTGTCTACAATTACAATTTCTGTTTCAAGTGCATCAGAAAGTTCTTCCAGCGTCATATCATCCAAAAATATCTCCTCATCACCTTTCAGCATACTGCATGGAATGAGAAGTTTCTCTCCGAGTTCGATCCCGGAAAGCTGTTCTTTAAGATCCTGTCCTGTGATCAGGCCGGATACTGTGATCTTCTCACCGAAAAAGCAATTCTCAATTGTTCTGACCTGAATCTGTACATCGGGAAATTTCTTCTGTATTTCTTTTATATAATGGCTGATAAACGGAGCTGCAAGTTTACCTGTAGCAACAGTTCCTGTCGCCTTACGGCCATCTCCTTTCAGATCCTCCAGGGTTTCTTTCACCTCTGTTTCCAGAAGTCTCAACATTCCCACACCATTCTCCAGCTGAAGATAGCCGTCATACTCTTCTTCCTCTGGAAGTTCTCTGCCTGCCAGGATATACCATTCATCAGAAGCATGGATAAAGTGTATCCCGTGCTTCTCCATCATGATCTTCTGCCAGCGGTGGATCTGCTCCAAAACCTCCTCTGCATCTTCTTTGTTAAAAGGCTCCAGCGGATACAAGCCTTTCCTGTATTTCGTAAGTCCTACTGGCACAACCGAAACACTCTGAAGGATCGGCGCATAAGCAGAAAGCTTCTCAAGGCTGTGATCCAGCTCATCTCCGTCATTTACTCCCTTACACAGTACGATCTGGCCATTCATAGTGATTCCTGCATTATACAGGGTATCTACCTTCTCCAAAGCCTTTCCCGCAAAACGGTTATGCAGCATTTTGCACCTGAGTTCCGGATTCATGGTCTGGAACGAAATATTGATCGGCTCCAGATGATACCGGATCACACGTTCGATATCCCTCTCACTCATATTGGTAAGTGTCACATAATTTCCCTGCAGAAAAGAAAGCCTGGAATCGTCATCTTTAAAATACAGCGTCTCCCGCATATCAGGCGGCATCTGATCAATAAAGCAAAATATGCACTTATTTGAACAGGAGCGGTAATCATCCATCAGTCCCCCGTTCTCAAATTCTATTCCAAGGTCTTCCTCATATTCCTTCTCTACTTCCAGCTCCCATTCCTCACCGTCAGGCTTCTCCACCAGAAGTACGACAAGCTCTTCATTCATAAGATACCGGTAATCAAAGACATCCTCCACAGGCTGTCCGTTGACAGATATCAGTCTGTCTCCCGGTTCCAGCCCCAGCTCCTCGGCAATACTGTCGGGCAGCACCCTGGAAATCATATGCTTTCTTAATTTCATCATTATCTCCCTTTTCTATCCCGTATATAATGCTACTGTTCGCAATGTAGCCAACAGCACGCGGAATATCACCTGAGGATAGCACCTATTATAATAACAACTTTGCAGCCAAAAAGCAACACTTTGAGAAAACACCTTGACTGACATGTGTATCTGATGTTATAAATAGACTGAGAATTTTTTTATGACATACACTTAGGAGGAATATTATGCCAAACATAGAATTGCTGGAGAAGTCTATGCCTGTTGCCCCGATCCGCATCGCCGCACTTGCCGGATGCCGCGAACTGGCCGAGGAGGTTGACAAAAAGCTGGTTAAATTCCGTAAAGAACTTGTAGCAGCCAAAAAGTCCGCAATCATCCCTCAGGGCTATGCAGAGAAATCTTTCCTTGTAGACTGCGAGTGTCCTCGTTTCGGAACCGGTGAAGGTAAAGGTTACATCAAGGAATCCGTCCGCGGAACAGATCTTTTCATTATGGTAGACGTAACTAACTACAGTCTTACTTACAGCGTATGCGGCCATGAGAACCACATGTCTCCGGACGATCACTATCAGGATCTGAAGAGAATCATTTCTGCCGCCACCGGTAAAGCACACCGTATCAACGTTATCATGCCATTCCTTTATGAGGGACGTCAGCACAGACGTACCAAGAGAGAGTCTCTTGACTGTGCACTTGCACTTCGTGAGTTAAGTGCAATGGGCGTTTCCAACATCATTACTTTCGATGCCCATGACCCACGTGTACAGAATTCCATTCCGTTAAAAGGCTTTGACAACTTTTTCCCGACTTATCAGTTCCTGAAGGCACTGGTTAAGAATGTTCCGGATTTCAAAGTTGACAATGACCATCTTATGATCATCAGCCCGGATGAAGGCGCCATGTCACGTGCTGTATATTTTTCCAATATTCTTGGAGTTGATATGGGTATGTTCTATAAACGCCGCGATTACTCCACTGTAGTCAACGGAAAGAATCCTATCGTAGCTCATGAATTCCTTGGCGACTCTGTAGAAGGCAAGGATGTTATCATCATCGACGATATGATCTCTTCCGGAGAGAGTATGCTGGATGTTGCCCGTCAGCTGAAAGAGCGCAAGGCAGGACGTGTATTTGTCTGCACCACTTACGGTCTGTTCACAGACGGCGTTTCCAAATTCGACGAATACTACGAAAAAGGCTGGCTTGACAGAGTTATCACAACCAACCTTAACTATCGTGTTCCTGATCTTCTTGACCGTCCATATTACATCGAAGCCAACATGAGCAAATATCTTGCAAGCATCATGGACATCATCAACCATGATGTATCTGTTGAGAAAGTTCGTTCCAGTAACGAGAAGATCATGGATCTCATGAAGAAAGTCAACGAAAAGTAATAAATGCTCCCAGGTTTCCACGCTTCCCGTGAGAAGCCCTGTGCGAATATAGAAAGAGCGGATTACAGCAGGTACAGATACCTGGCATGGATATCCGCTCTTCTTTTATACCTGCATCCAGAAGTATCCTGCGGTTGGCCTCCCACAGATTGAGCTGATATTTGCCATCTGGCTTCCCGTAAAAAAGGACATCCCAGTATTTTTCATCAAAAGCTTCTTTAAACTGTTCGATCACATCTTCACTGACTTCATAACAGTCCTGACAGATAGACGGACCGATAGCTGCATAAAGCTGTGACGGGTCTGTCCCAAATTCTTCTGCCATTTTTTCCACAGTTACTTTACCGATTTTTCCAACAGTTCCTCTCCATCCTGAATGGGAAAGTCCAACAGCCTTATTCTCCGGATCTGAGAAGAACAGCGGCACACAGTCTGCATAAAAAGTTGCCAGTACCAGCCCCGGTGTATTGGTGATCATTCCATCCACATCTGTATATGGTCTTGGTTTCGTAATACCATTCCCTCTGTCTTCTTCTGTTACTACACGTACATTGGTGGTATGTGTCTGATCCGACGTTACGATATCCTCCATGGAAAATCCCATCGCGCCGGAAAGCCTGCGGTAATTTTCCCTTACTGCTTCTTCGTCATCGCCTCTTGTAAAACTCAAATTCATAGATTCATAAATACCTTTGCTGACGCCGCCAAGACGTGTGCTGAAACCATGCACCACTCCTGGAAGTGACTCAAAAGCCGGATATGTAAGCCAGGTAACTCCTTCTCTCTGATTTACGTTCATCAGCTGTCTGTTCTTATACCATTTAATCTCCATTCTGTATACCAACCCTTTCATTTGCAAGATGAGCATATCAGCGCCCATTCCTTACGAATCTGTATTATTACCTTTGCCTGTATTCAAACGCATTTTTGATCCACCGGATCTCTTCTCCGTCAATCCCTACCACATCAAAACGGCAGGGAATGTCATCCTGAAATCCATTCCTGATAAGATAAAACAGCGCGACTTTGATGATAGTCCGCTGTTTTTGTTTCCCCACTGCTGCAAAAGAACTTCCGCTTCTCCGGTCCTTCCGGTATTTCACTTCTATAAATACAAGATATCTTCCATCCCGGGCAATCAGATCGATCTCACCGTTCCTGCAGCGAAAATTTCTCTCCATGATCCGCAAGCCTTTCTTTTTCAGAAATTCCGCCGCTATTTCCTCATAATAAGCACCTTGCGCTCTTCTGTTTTCTGCCAGAAAAAAGATTCCTTTCTATTTTAATGTGGGTATCTTCTGTAATTCTGTTTTTATACAAAATGTGTAATAAAAGTTCTTCTGTGTATCGGACTTGGGCCATATTTTTTCAATGCCTCAATATGCGCCGCCGAGCCATATCCTTTGTTAGATGCAAAACCATATTCAGGAATAACCTTATCATACTCTTCCATCATCCGGTCCCTGGTCACTTTTGCCACAATGCTTGCCGCTGCTATTGACACGCTCTTCGCATCGCCCTTGATGATCGGAACCTGGGGAATGGTAATTTCTGGTATGGTGACAGCATCGTTTAAAAGAAGCTGCGGATGCACAGAAAGTTTGCTTACAGCCTGGCGCATAGCCTCATAAGTTGCCTGAAGGATGTTGATCTCATCAATCCTTTCAGGACTTGCCATTCCGATTCCAACAGAAACAGCCTCATCCAGAATCACATCATAAAGCTCTTCTCTCTTTTTCGCAGTAAGCTTCTTGGAATCGTTAAGCCAGAGAATATCACAGTCCTTCGGCAAAATCACTGCACAGGCTACCACAGGTCCTGCAAGAGGACCTCTTCCTACCTCATCAATGCCACAGAGATAACCCAAATGCTCATATTTATGTTCATATTCCTTCATGATTTCTGTGCGCCCGCGCTCTTTTTCCAGGGCATCAAGCTTTTTGCGGTATTGCTGGATCAGCTTCTGTACGCCACTTCTCTCATCATTTTCATAATGCTGAAAAAGGGCGTTATATTCGCCCTCCTTCGCCGACGCAAAACGCGCCTTGATATCTTTCATTGTTTCCATTATGCTTCCTCCAGCTTTCCAGAAAACTCCAGCGTTACCCTGCCAAGTTTTCCGGACCGGAACTCTTCCAGTAAAAGACGGGAAGCTTTTTCATAATCAAGTTCTTCACCTTTCTTAAGACATCCTCTTGCTTTCGCTACAGCTGTGAGATATCCAGAGGCTTCTGTTCTCCTTCCAGACCATATCGCTCTGAAAGAGATGACTGATAAAACTCCTGCAGATATCCGATCAGTCCAAGTGCAAGCTCCTCAATATTCAGGATATCGTCCTTGATGGAACCGATATACGCAAGACGCATACCAACTTCCTGATCCTCAAATTTCGGCCAAAGGATACCTGGTGTATCCAAAAGCTCCACGCTCTTGTTCAGACGGATCCACTGTTTTCCCTTTGTAACACCCGGCTTGTTTCCAGTCTTTGCACAAGCTTTTCCTGCAAAGGTATTGATAAATGTTGATTTACCTACATTTGGAATTCCAGCTACCATGGCGCGTACCGGACGGTTCTTGATCCCACGTCTTCTGTCACGTTCGGTCTTTTCTTTACAAGCTCTGTAATAGCTGCAGAAACAGCTTTCATGGAACCTTTATTCCTGGAATCTATGCTGACTGCATAAAATCCCTTTTCCTTAAAATATTCCATCCATGCGCGGCTCTGCTTCTCGTCGGCAAGATCAGCCTTGTTAAGAAGGATCATCCGCGCCTTGTTTTTTCCGAGTTCGTCAATGTCCGGATTACGGCTGGAAAGAGGAACCCTTGCATCTACAAGCTCAATGATCAGATCGATCAGCTTGATATCTTCCTGCATCTGACGTTTCGCTTTGGTCATATGTCCAGGATACCACTGTACGTTCATAATTCACCTCATTTATTTTATAAAACCAATTTTACTCTTCGGAGAAACTGTAAACCACAGTTTTCCTACAATGTATTTCTTGCTTATGTTTCCAATATCACTGAAACGGCTGTCCTCGCTGTTGTTCCGGTTATCTCCCAGAACAAAATATTCCCCACTCTCCAGTGTGATAGAGCTTTCTGCAAGCCCTGCATTGGTAATGTCCGCATAAGCTCCGTTCTCATCATACACTTTTCCGTTGATGTACACCTGGCCATCTTTGATAAGGACAGTCTCTCCCGGAAGTCCGATCACTCTTCGGATGTGGAGTGCCGCATCATCGCTGACACTTGTCTTAAACACGATCACATCACCGCGTTTCGGAGAACCAAATTTATAAATAGCCCTGTTTACAAAAAATTTCTCCCCTACGGAATAAGTGGGTTCCATGGCACTCTCCTGCAGCGTCACACTCTGAAATCCGGAAATTGCCACCAAAATCGCAAAAACGATGGTTACAGCGATCTCAAATATCCATTTGACAATCCCTCGTGTCCTGTCATCGCGAAGTTTCTCCCTTGCTTCAGATACAGTTCTGTTTTCCTTCAGACTGTCAATTTTTATTTTTTCTTTTAATCTCATATTCAGTCCCCTGTACAGCATGAAAATATCGGATATGATTTTATGCCTGCTGATGTAAAAAGAGGGACAATAGCAAATGTTATTGTCCCCAACTCTTTACATATGAAATTATTTTACAAGCTCTTTAACCTTAGCTGCTTTACCTACACGATCTCTCAGGTAGTTCAGTTTAGCACGACGTACTTTACCACGACGGATAACTTCAACCTTAACTACGTGTGGAGAATGAAGCGGCCATGTCTTCTCAACACCAACACCGTTGGAGCTCTTTCTAACTGTGAAAGTCTCTCTTGTGCTTCCACCCTGTCTCTTAAGTACTGTACCCTCGAAGATCTGAACACGCTCACGTGTTCCCTCTTTGATAAGTGCGTGTACTCTTACTGTGTCTCCTACGCGGAACTGCGGTACTTCAGCTTTCAGCTGAGCGGACTCAATGTTCTTAATAATTTCGTTCATGTCTTTCTCTCCTTAATTATACTGGATGTTCTTAATACCCATATGGTAACAGAGGACCATCTTTTTTCACAACATAAGTGATTATACACTAGAAAAGTTCTCAATGCAAGAACTTTTTTCCTGGATTTTCGAGGGGTTTTACCAGCAGAGTACCTCATGTCCTGTCTCTGTAACAAGTACCATGATCTCCCACTGTGCTGACGGAAGGCCATCTTCCGTACGTACAGTCCAGTCATCGATCTCGTCTGTATAGATCTCATCAGATCCCATATTAACCATCGGCTCGATTGTGAAGATCATTCCCGGAACCATAAGTACGCCGGTATCTTCTTTTGATGTATAGCTTACCCACGGATCTTCGTGGAATTCAAGGCCTACTCCGTGGCCACCTATTTCCCTGACTACAGTGTAGCCATTTTCAACTGCATGTTTGTGCACTGCACTTCCCATATTTCCGATCGGAGTCCATGGTTTTACCTGCTCAAGACCAAGCTCTACGCATTCTTTTGTTACACGGACAAGCTTCTCCTTCTCAGGGCTTACTTTGCCAATGCAGAACATACGGGATGAATCAGAAAAATATCCCTGATAAATTGTGGAAACATCTACATTGACAATATCCCCTTCTTTCAGAACGATCTCCTCATCCGGTATTCCGTGGCATACTACTTCATTGATAGAGGTACACACACTCTTTGGAAAACCTTCATAATTAAGTGGTGCCGGAATTCCTCCATGGCGTACCGTTTCCTCATGTACCCAGTCATCGATCTGCTGTGTGGTCACGCCTGGTCCGATATGCTCTGCAACATAATCAAGAACTGCAATATTAATCTTGCAGCTCTCTTTGATCTTCTCGATCTGTGCAGGGGTCTTAATCAGATCATGGTCAAGAACTGCATATCCTTTCTTTTTCATGAGCTCCATCTTTTCATCAAATGCTTCATGGCATTTCTTATATTTCTTTCCGCTTCCACACCAGCACGGATCATTTCTTTCAATCTTTTTAGCCATTTTTTCTTCTCCTTTTCGCAGTTGTATTGCTGCTTTTTCTTTTGTTTTTTATATTGTCAGATATATGATATCTGCCGCAAATCGAATGTTTTTTCTGCCTGATTTATCATAGCACAACTTGCTTTAAGATGTAAGAATTCCAACCTTAACACCATACCAGTAACCGGTCAGAACAGCTCTCCTCCTTACGTTGGGATTACCCAAATCAAGTTCAAAGGTCGAAGCTTGTGCTTCCTCTCAGCCTGTCAGGCTCCCTTGGTCTTACCTATTGTAGCACATGGAAAAATGGGTGTAAATATGTATGTTATGGGGTTTTTGAGAAAAAATGAGTAATAAAAAACAGGTAAATGAACCGATTTTAAATGGTTTACTTACCTGTTTTACTCTTTCCTTGTAGCTTGAAAACTACATACATGTTTTGGTGATGATTGTTAATCATATTTTGAATCAATTTTAACCTGCGTTTCTTGGTCAAGCCCTCACCCGATTAGTAACAGTCAGCTCCATGTGTTACCACACTTCCACCCCTGCCCTATCTACCTCGTCGTCTTCAAGGGGGTTTACTTCTTTAAGAATGGGATATCTCATCTTGAGGGGGGCTTCACGCTTAGATGCCTTCAGCGTTTATCCCTTCCGGACTTGGCTACCCGGCCA
>ENA-OQCN01000072-OQCN01000072.1-human-gut-metagenome-genome-assembly--contig:-NODE-72-length-42929-cov-2.384865_pt1 | contig 42929 bp, 51 predicted proteins | sample MGYA00242497_ERZ504576 | MGnify/ENA primary metagenome ERZ504576 (study PRJEB26092, sample SAMD00036296) | human gut metagenome | host: Homo sapiens | study: EMG produced TPA metagenomics assembly of...
GTCCTCATTCCACTCTGAATAGACGATGCTGATGAAATTTTAAACAGTTACTATACAAACACCGATAATATAACAATAAAAATATAGAAAAATGGAATTTGAATTTTGAAAAAATGAACGGGTTGATCCCCGCCATCATACAAGACAACAGCACCAACAAAGTACTGATGTTAGGGTTTATGAATGAAGAAGCATACCGAAAAACAATGGAAACTGGTAAAGTAACTTTCTTCAGCCGTACCAAGAACCGCCTGTGGACAAAAGGTGAAGAAAGCGGGAATTTCCTGAATGTTGTTTCTATAAAAGAAGACTGTGACAAGGATACCCTGCTGATCAAAGTAAATCCGGCAGGTCCTGTATGTCACACCGGAACAGATACTTGCTGGGGAGAAGAAAACAAAGAAGACATCATGTTCCTGAAGGAATTACAAGATTTCATTGACAAACGTCACGAGGAAATGCCCGCAGGCTCTTACACCACCAGCCTGTTCGAATCCGGTATCAACAAAATGGCACAGAAAGTAGGCGAGGAAGCCGTGGAAACGGTTATCGAAGCTTGTAACGGAACCGACGAACGCCTCATCTACGAAGGAGCCGATCTGATATACCACATGATTGTACTGCTCACCTCAAAAGGCTATCGCATCGAAGACCTTGCCCGTGAATTGAAAGAACGTCATAGCGCTACGTGGAAAAAACATTAAAAATGATGGACGAAGCTCTCATTCGATATAAAAACGTATATATCAACCAACAAGAGTTAGGCGTATTGGAAGATGTAAACCTGGAACTGAACAAGGGTGAATTTGTTTACCTCATTGGAAAAGTCGGTTCCGGAAAAACCTCATTACTGAAAACAATTTACGGTGAGCTGGATATACAGTCAGGAGAAGCTGAGGTATTAGGCTACAACATGACTAACATCAAGCGGAAGCATATTCCCGAACTGCGCCGCCGTTTAGGCATTGTCTTTCAAGATTTTCAGTTACTGACAGACCGCACCGTACACGCTAACCTCAGTTTTGTATTGCGCGCCACCGGATGGACAAACAAAGCAACCATCAAAGCACGCATTGAAGAAGTACTGGACCAAGTGGGAATGACCGGCAAAGGATACAAAATGCCCAACGAGCTATCGGGTGGCGAGCAACAACGCATTGTTATCGCCCGTGCCATCCTGAACCGGCCGGACATTATTCTGGCCGACGAGCCGACGGGTAACCTGGACACCGAAACAGGGCGCAAAATTGTAGAACTTCTGAAATCCATTTGTGCTACAGCTCCGCCATCATGATGACCACCCATAATCTGCATCTCCTGTCGGAATATCCGGGAGTTGTCTACCGCTTTGAGAATCATCATATCAAAGAAGTGACTCACGAATACAGCCGGATGGAAAGAAGTCAAAATGAGACCGAAAAAGGAGAAAAAACGACAGTTACACCCCAAGAAACGGCAGAATAAGTAGATGAATGATAAATATCATCGCTAAAATGCTGATTTTTGCAGTCTTATTTGTATATTTGCACGCTAATTATCAATATAGGAACAATTAAAATACGAAACGAAAAATGAAAGTTTTAAAGTTTGGAGGTACTTCGGTAGGTTCTGCACAAAGAATGAAAGAAGTAGCCAAATTAATTACCGACGGTGAACAGAAGATTGTTGTACTTTCAGCCATGTCTGGAACAACAAACACGTTGGTTGAAATTTCGGATTATCTGTATAAGAAAAATCCCGAAGGTGCGAATGAAATCATTAACAGACTGGAGGCTAAATATAAACAGCATGTTAATGAACTTTATTCTACTGACGAGTATAAGCAGAAAACACAGGAATTTATAAAAGCACAGTTCGATTATATTCGTTCGTATACAAAAGATATTTTCACACTGTTCGAAGAAAAAGTAATCCTGGCACAAGGCGAGTTGATCTCTACCAACATGGTTACCAACTATTTGCAGGAACAAGGGGTCAACGCCATCTTACTTCCGGCATTGGAATTCATGCGCACGGACAAGAACTCGGAGCCCGATCCTGTATATATCAAAGAAAAACTGGCCGCACAGCTGGAAATACATCCGGATGCTGAAATTTATATCACACAAGGTTTTATCTGCCGTAACGCCTATGGCGAGATAGATAATCTGCAACGTGGCGGAAGCGACTATACCGCATCACTGATCGGTGCCGCTGTAAACGCCTCCGAAATCCAGATATGGACAGATATTGACGGTATGCACGATAATGACCCGCGCATCGTAGACAAGACTTCTCCTGTACGTCACCTGCACTTCGAAGAAGCTGCCGAGTTGGCCTACTTTGGTGCGAAGATTCTGCATCCTACTTGCGTACAGCCTGCCAAATATGCCAATATTCCCGTCCGTCTGCTTAATACAATGGAACCTACAGCCCCGGGGACTTTGATTTCCAATGATACGGAAAAAGGCAAAATCAAGGCAGTTGCAGCCAAAGACAACATCACTGCCATCAAGATCAAATCAAGCCGTATGTTACTGGCCCACGGCTTCTTGCGCAAAGTATTCGAAATCTTCGAAAGCTATCAGACCTCTATCGACATGATCTGTACTTCAGAGGTCGGTGTTTCCGTATCCATTGATAACACCAAACATCTGAATGAAATTCTGGACGACTTGAAGAAATATGGTACAGTAACCGTAGATCAGGATATGTGTATCATCTGTGTAGTCGGTGACCTGGAATGGGAAAACGTAGGCTTTGAAGCCAAAGCGTTGGACGCCATGCGCGACATACCGGTACGTATGATTTCATTCGGCGGTAGCAACTACAATATTTCTTTCCTGATTCGTGAAGAAGACAAGAAGAAAGCATTGCAGTCATTAAGCGATCATTTATTCAACAATAAATAATTTCTACTGTAGGGGCGGATTGAATCCGCCCGAATACATCCCACTCTACAAAGTTGGTGTTTTCGGGCGAATTTTAATTCGCCCTTGCTCATAAAAACAAAATACAATATGAAAGGAACATTCCCCGTAAACAAGTTCAGAGAGTTGGAAACTCCCTTCTACTATTACGATGTCAATGTGCTGCGAGAAACCTTGTCATGCATCAACAAAGAAGCAGGCAAATACAATAATTTCTGCGTGCATTACGCCGTGAAGGCCAATGCTAACCACAAAGTCCTGACAATTATCCGCGAAAGCGTCTGGGAGCCGACTGTGTAAGTGGCGGAGAAATCCGCGCAGCCATTAAGGCCGGATTCCCGACAAACAAAATAGTCTATGCTGGTGTAGGCAAGACAGACTGGGAAATTAATCTGGGTCTGGATTATGATATTTTCTGCTTCAACGTAGAGTCCGTACCCGAACTGGAAATCATTAACGAACTGGCTGCCGCCAAAGGCAAAACAGCCCGTGTAGCTTTCCGTATCAATCCGAATGTAGGTGCGCATACCCATGCAAATATCACCACCGGACTAGCAGAAAACAAATTCGGTATCAGCATGGAAGATATGGACAAAGTGATTGATATGGCCGGAACATTGCCTCATGTAAAATTTGTAGGCTTACATTTCCACATCGGTTCTCAGATTCTGGATATGGGTGATTTTGTAGCCTTGTGCAACCGTGTAAACGAACTACAGGAAAAACTCTATGCCCGCCAAATCATAGTAGAACATATCAATGTAGGCGGCGGCTTAGGAATTGATTATGCACACCCCAACCGTCAAGCCATCCCCAACTTCACGGAATACTTTGCCACTTATCACAAGCATCTGAAACTGCGCCCCCAGCAGACTTTACATTTCGAACTGGGACGTGCCGTAGTAGGACAGTGCGGCAGCCTTATCAGCAAAGTGATTTATGTAAAGCAAGGAACCAACAAACAGTTTGCCATATTAGATGCCGGCATGACCGACTTGATTCGTCCTGCCCTTTATCAGGCATACCACAAAATAGAAAATATCACTTCGGAAGAACCTATGGAAACTTACGATGTGGTAGGCCCCATCTGCGAATCATCCGATGTATTCGGCAAGGCTATTGATTTGAACAAAGCACACCGTGGCGACCTTTTCGCTCTCCGTTCAGCAGGAGCATATGGTGAAATTATGGCATCGGCTTACAATTGTCGTGCATTGCCCAAAGGATATACTTCAGAAGAGTTAGTATAAACCAACTCCAACTGCCTGAATAAATAAGAAACAGCGCCGCTTTGTATCAAAGCGGCGCTGTTTCTTATTTATCTTCCGGAATGAAATCTTCTTTTATAAATTCATCATACACACGCCGTGGATGATCCGCTTTTGAAAATCCATTATTACCAAAATTCTGTTCACGGAACTTCTTTAGCTTTAAATTATCTTCCGCATACTCACGCAAAGTTTTCTGTTTGCCTCCTAATATGGAACTATCCAGCACCTCACATTCCAACAGATTTTCCTTCGGAGTAATTATTGGAAGGAGCTTCTGTTCCAAAAAACCACGATAGGCCCCCACATACTCACACCAACACTCCCCTTTCACCTCATAAATACGATAAGTGTACTTAGACAAAGCTGTTTTAATAAAAATTTCATTCCCCATCACCTCGGCCACGGCTTCTAAGTTATAAGCCAAGTCTTTAATCTTGATAATCTTCTTTCCTGACTCATCTTCCTTGATTTCCGTAGCCCAAAAGTCGGAATGCATAAGCTGATCAAGTATATTGATCAAACTTTCTTTAATCTCAAATTGTATTCTCATAATAATTGCCCGTTGGTCAGGACTTGTTACAGGTTTCAGTTAACTTCTTTAAATATAGCAATTATACTTGAAAAATATTCACGAAAACACACTTTTAACATTAAATTATAATTAAATCTGAGCTTTTGAATAAATAAAGAATATTCATTCTGCTACAATTCAATTATTTGCTGTATTTTTGCACGTTTTTAATACAGATCACACATGGAACTATTCACCATAGATACAATCTTACCAATAGCTTCGGGAGCCTTATTCACCACGCAGGCCGTTTACTATCTGGGGCTATATAACAAACTATACACTCACAGCAGAGAAACAGCATATGCCACTGATATAAATACCCAAAATCCTCCACTGTCTGTCATCATTGTAGCAAAAGACGCAGCCCACGAATTACAAGAAAACCTCCCATTTATTTTAGAGCAGGACTATCCGGAATTCGAAGTGATTGTGATTTACGACCGCCCGGCGGATGATTGTGACAATACGTTGAAATTACTGGAAGACAAATATCCCAATCTCTATCATACCTTTATCCCCGACAGTGCACGCTACATCAGCCACAAGAAACTGGGAATAACAATGGGAATTAAAGCCAGCCGCCATGAATGGCTGGTATTTACCGAACCCGATTGCCGTCCGCAAAGCAATCAATGGCTGAAACAGATGGCACGTAATTTCACACCTGCCACCGAAATCGTTTTAGGCTACAGCAACTACGAAAAAGTACCGGGATGGTTTAATAAGAAAATCACTTTCGACACGTTGCTGAATTCTATGCGTTATCTGGGTATGGCTGTTTCCGGACATCCTACATGGGCACAGGACGGAATATGCTTATCGGAAAACGCTGTACTACAAGCAGAAGGGATTTGCCTCCCACCTGAATCTGCAACGTGGAGAAGATGATTTGTTCATCAATGAAACAGCCCGTGCACACAATACACGAGTTGAAGCCAGCCCTGAAAGTCTGATGCGAATCGCCATGCCTAAATATAAAAGAATATGGTGTGAAGAGAAAATAAGCTATGCGGCTACCAGCCGGTTATTTCATGGAACCGCCCGTTATCTCATGGGATTTGAGACTTGCAGCAGATTCTTGTTCTATACAGCCATCATCGCCACTATAACCATCAGTATTCTTCTCCACCAATGGACTATTGCAGGCATTGCCGTTTTGCTATGGTCAGCACGCTTCACGATGCAACTGATTGTTTTCAGAAAAACCGCCAAAGTTTTTGGCGAACGGAAGTTCTGTGCACTACTCCCCTTATTCGATTTTCTGCAACCTGCATGGAATGGGGTATTCAAATTACAACGTAAATTCAGACGGAAAAATGAGTTTATGAGAAAATAAAAAGAGAATGAAACCAACTATACATTTCTTAATTTAATAATACGAATTATGATCAGATTAAATGTTTTTATCCAAGTAAACGAGAGTAACCGCAATGCTGTCTTAGAAACAGCAAAGGAATTGGTAGCGCAATCTTTAAACGACAAGGGTTGCATCGCTTATGATATCTTTGAGAGCGCGACACGGAAAGATGTCCTTATGATTTGCGAAACATGGAAAGATGCTGAGTCACTGGATGCACACGAAAAAGCTGCACATTTTATAACCTTGGTTCCTAAATTGCAAGAATTGGGCAAGATGAAATTAGAAAAATTTGAATTCTAAATCCGGTTATCCATCTTGATCCGACAAAAACAAATCAGCTGTTTATACAAACCCTGATTTGTTTTTATCCGCCAAGAAAGGTTATGCAAGAAACACTTTTCCACCAATGTAATCACTGCCTGAAAAAACAGAAGAGTATCACATTATCCAGCATAACAAATTGAAACCTTTTATCGCTTCATATTCTCTAACACACCCCAAACAGCCCCTTTTTCATTGTTTTCACCCACCCATGCACATGCAATATTATTCGGTCAAACTATAAATGTAACAATTTAAAACCTTCGTTTTACAACGAAATATCACAAATATTGTTTGTTTTATATCATATTTCGCTTCAATAAGATTTAATATGTATATTATTTGCATATTAAAGACAATTATTCTACTTTTGCACCCGTTTTAAAAACAACAAAAAGTTTCAAATTGAAAGCATAAGTATGAAAATAATCTGGTCCATCCGTTCTTTCAACTTTACCAATATACCGTAAATGCGTTTGTCCAAAAGCGTGTTATAAGTAATATTGTAAAATCAGAAAAACAGTTGAATCTCATGTTTACTTTCATTTCTATAATGGCTGTCGGAGTCCTTATAGGCTATCCCTTACGCCACAAATCCCAAGTACGCAAGATCACTCCTCTCATCCATATCGTGGTCTGTCTGCTACTTTTCTTACTCGGTCTCTCTATTGGTCTTAACAGACTGATTATTGACAATCTTGGTTACTTCTGCGGCCAGGCAGCCGTCATCTCCTCATTAAGCATATTGGGCAGCATGATGGCCTCCCTTGCAGTATACCACATCTTTTTCAAAGGAAAGGGGCAAGCGGTGAAAAGTAGTCTTGTAACTCTAGCCTTTTTCTTGTTTGGCTGCGTAGCCGGAGTCAGCTATGCGGTGGACTTCGACGTACACCAAACCTCTGTATATGTACTATATGTACTGATGCTGTTACTCGGCATTAATCTTGGAAGCAACCGCAACCTCAGGCAGTTTGTCTTATCCCTCAATTTCAGAACACTGCTTGTACCCCTTGCCACCGTAAGCGGCACTCTGCTGTTTTCCGCCATCGGAGGCTTTCTCTTGAGCCGCTGGAGTATTTTCGACTGCATGGCTGTCGGAAGCGGATTCTCCTATTATTCCGTTTCCTCCATCCTTATCACGCAGATCAAATCCCCCTCCATCGGTGTGCAGCTTGCTACCGAATTGGGGACCATCGCACTACTATCCAATATTTTCCGGGAAATGACCGCCTTGATAGGAGCTCCCCTTTTCCGCAAATATTTCGGTTATCTGGCGCCTATCTCGGCGGCGGGCATCGGTTCTTCCGACATTTCCCTGGCAGCCATCGCACGCTGCTCCGGACCGGAAGCCGTACCCGTGGCCATCGTCCACGGCATACTGATAAACATAAGCATGCCTTTCTTCGTTTCTTTCTTTTGCAAACTGTAAGCTGAAGGAAGTGACATACTATACATAACTTTACATTCTCTCTATAAAGAACCGGCCCTGTCACGAATTCGCAGCAGGGTTGGTTCTAACACATCCGCCCGACTAAAGCATTTCTTCCTAACAATTAGGTCTTTTCTTTCTATCAACTACTACAGACTTTCACAACAGACTGTACAGTCCATTACATCAGACCGTACAGTCCACTATAATGGACTATACGATTCACTGTAGGAGACTGTAGTACATTACCGCATAAAAAGACTTAATCATAAGGGAAAAAGACCTTAGCATTATAGGAAAAAAGGATTAATACCGGATATACGGAAAACGCAGAAAGAGAATCTTCTCATTCAAACCGAATAGATTTTGCCGGATGAATACGCGTCACCAGAAATGACGGCCCGACAAGCATCAGCACCGACACCAGCAAAGTACAGACATTCAGCAACAAATAAATCCAAATGTTGAATTCAACAGGAACACGATCTACATAATAAGTGGCAGGGTCCAGTTTGAAAAGATGAAATTGAGATTGAATAAAGCATAATGCCACCCCGATGATATTTCCCCATACCATCCCCCTGCCAATCAAGAATACCGAAAAACTGAGGAATATCTTACGAATAGCAAAATTATCAGCACCCAATGCTTTCAGCACCCCGATCATATTGGTACGTTCCAGAATGATAATCAGCAAACCGGATATCATGGTGAATCCTGCCACCCCCGTCATGAGAAACAGGATAACCCACACATTCATATCCAGCAAATCCAGCCATGCAAATATCTGAGGATTGACTTCCTCCACCGTCTGAGTATAGTAAGTACCTCCGTATGCATCCACCTGCGTATCCACCCGTGCACGGATTTCCTCCTTCACCGGCTCCAACCGGCTATACTCATTCACTTCCAGTTCCATACCACTCACCTGCCCTTTCTGCCAGCCATTCAAACGGTTCACCGTATATAAGTCGGTTATCAGAAACAAATCATCGTATGCGGAAAAATTGGTCTGATAGATGCCGGCGACAGTAAGACGGCGGGCGCGCACATTATCCTCTATATAATAGGTATAGATTTTATCACCCAGTTTCAGATGAAGCTTGTCGGCAATAGTGCGGGACACCAATACCTTATTGGTAGAGGCAGTATCCGAGAAAACAGGAATTTCCCCTTCCTGCAAATGATTCTTTAAAAACCTCCAGTCGTATTCATGAGAAACACCTTTCAGCACCATTCCCTGAAAGCTGTCGCTTGTCATTATCATTCCCGGCTTGGTGGAATAGCGCTGCACGTGCTTCACTCCTTTCAGTGTTTTCAACAGATGGAGCAAACTGTCGTTGGCTACAATGGGAACCGTCTGATAAGATTGCTGGGAGTCGAAGTTAGTTATTACGATATCGGACCCCAAGCCTACCACCTTGTCGCGTACCTCATGTTTGAAACCGATCACCACCGCTACCGACACAATCATGACGGCCAGCCCGATGGCTATGCCCAGCATAGCAATGCGGACGGCAGGCTTGGACACCTCTTTTCCACCCTCATTGCTGCGATAGATGCGTCTGGCAATAAAGAGCTTCCAGTCCATATCAGTCTTCTACCCTTCCGGGATATGCTTCCAATGCCTTACGCAGTACGAACAACGCACGGACCAGATCCTCTTTCTTCAACACGTAGGCAATACGCACCTCATTACGGCCTGCACCGGGAGTGGTATAGAATCCGGCAGCCGGAGCCATCATGACCGTCTCGCCTTCATAGTTAAATTCCGACAGACACCATGCACAGAACTTCTCGCTGTCGTCCACCGGCAATTTGGCAACCGTATAGAATGCACCCATCGGTATGGGCGAATAAACACCCGGAATACGGTTCAACCCGTCAATCAGGCACTTACGGCGCTCCACGTATTCGTCATACGTCTCGCGTGTGTACTCTTCAGGGGCATCCAATGAAGCCTCGGCAGCAATCTGACCGATCAAAGGAGGACTCAGACGTGCCTGGCAGAATTTCATGACGGCATTTCTCACTTCCTTATTCTTGGTAATCAACGCACCGATACGGATGCCGCATTCGGAATAACGCTTGGACACCGAGTCTATCAGTACCACATTTTCTTCAATGCCTTCCAAGTGACAGGCAGAGATATAAGGAGAACCGGTATAGATAAACTCGCGGTACACTTCATCCGAGAACAGGTAAAGATCATACTTCTTCACCATGTCACGAATCTGGTTCATCTCGCGGCGGGTATACAAATAGCCGGTCGGATTATTCGGGTTACAGATCAGAATAGCTTTTGTGCGTTCGTTTATCAACTCCTCGAACTTCTCCACTTTCGGCAGGGAGAACCCTTCCTCAATGGTAGTCGTCACCGTGCGGATCACGGCACCCGCCGAAATGGCAAACGCCATATAATTGGCATAGGCAGGTTCCGGCACAATGATCTCATCTCCCGGATTCAAACAACTTAGAAAAGCAAACAGCACCGCTTCCGAACCTCCGGTAGTGATGATGATATCATCGGCAGACAAGTTGATGTCATATTTCTTATAATAACCCACCAGCTTCTCGCGATAGCTGCGGTATCCCTGGCTGGGACTATATTCCAAAACGGTACGGTCAATATTACGAATCGCATCAAGGGCCGCTCGCGGAGTAGGCAGGTCGGGCTGACCGATATTCAGGTGATACACATGAATTCCTCTCTGTTTTGCAGCATCGGCCAGCGGTGCCAATTTGCGAATTGGCGATGCGGGCATCTCGTTTCCTCTGATGGATATTATTGGCATAATGTTATAAAAATTATTTAATCGAAGTGCAAAGATAGACTTTCGCAACCAACCGAGCAAACAATTAATTAAGAATTTAAATCTTTGTTATCTTAATGCGCATTTTTTAGGGTTATTAAAAAAAAACATGTAAGTTTGTTCCAGTAAAACAAAGCAAAATATCAAATGAATCTATACCTGATAACCTTCCAGTCCTCCTTGAACAGAATTGAATCTGTATATGATTGCCATAAAGATTTATTTGTGGAAATCGAGAAGTTTTTCACGCTTCATCTGGTACCTTATACAGAGGCTGCAAGTATTCCGGCAGATGCCTACCGGATGGCTTTCATGCTTCGGGCGGGGTAGAAAAAATGGTCACCCAACACTTCGAACTACTTCCCTATCCTATCCATCTGCTGACCGACGGACAACAGAACTCACTGGCTGCTTCCCTGGAAATAGCTACATGGATACGAAGCAAAGGAATGAAAGTACATATTATTCATGGCACTATCCCCAATATGGTGAAACACTGATAGATCATCACAAGGCTTTCGCCGCCCAGCGCGAGGTAAGAGGAAAACGAATCGGAGTTGTGGGATATTCTTCTCCGTGGCTGGTGGCCAGCAATGTAGATTACCTGCTTGCCAAACGCCGCTGGGGAATAGAGTTCATTGATATCCCCATGGAGGAAGTGTATTGTCTGTTTTATCAGATAAAGGATGATGATATAGGATATGAGGCGTCCGTATTTGCCAACCGTGCCATTGCCTGCCGGGAAGGGACTCCGGAAGATTTGCTGAAAGCCATGCGTCTTTATCAGGCAGTGAAAATTATTTGCGAGAAAAAAAAAGCTGGATGCAGTAACCCTCTCCTGCTTCTCCCTGATTGAGAAATTAGGAACAACTGGATGTCTGGCACTTGCCCTGCTTAATGATGAAGGCATTCCGGCCGGATGTGAAGGAGACTTACAATCCATCTTTACTCTGCTCATCGCCAAGACACTGACCGGCCAGGCAGGATTCATGGCGAATCCGGCATTCATCAACGATGACCTGAACGAAATAGTGATGGCTCACTGTACGATTGCCACCAAATGGTGGATCAGTTTATCATCCGGAATCATTTTGAAACGGAGACCGGGATAGCCATACAGGGTATTCTGCATCCAGGAGGCATCACGATGATAAAATGCGCGGGAGAGTGTCTGGACGAGTATTTCGTTTCCACAGGCCAACTGATAGAAAATACCAACTACATCAATGCCTGCCGCACCCAGGCAAGAATCAAACTGGACAAATCCGTAGACTATTTTATGCGTAATCCTTTGGGTAACCATCACATCATATTAATGGGCGATCATGAAAAAGTGATTCACGAATCATGCAATTGAACAGCTGCAAACTAGTGGAATAAGGAAAGCATGAAGAAATTAAGTAAAATGGGAGACGAAGATTAAATAAATTGTATCTTTGTATCCAATTTAATATTCAATAAAACAATAAACTTTTATGATGCATACTTGGTTTGAATGTAAGATACGTTACGAAAAAGTCATGGAAAACGGCATGAACAAGAAAGTAACGGAACCCTATTTGGTTGACGCGCTGAGCTTTACTGAAGCAGAAGCCCGTATTATTGAAGAAATCACTCCGTATATCAGCGGTGAGTTCACTGTTTCGGACATCAAACGCGCCAACTACAGCGAACTGTTCCCCTCTGAAGAAGATGCAGCCGACCGCTGGTTTAAGTGCAAGCTGTTCTTCATTACGCTGGACGAAAAAAGCGGAGCAGAGAAAAAGACCTCCACTACCGTACTGGTACAAGCTTCCGACCTTCGCGACGCTGTAAAGAAACTGGACGAAGGAATGAAAGGTACAATGGCAGACTACGTGATTGCGTCCGTAGCCGAAACCGCCATCATGGATGTTTACCCATACGAAGCCGAACCGGATGTGAAACCTGAATTTCCGGATGCCGGAAAAACCGAATAAAGCCTGATAAAAAAATAGAAAGTATAACAGATAATGAGCATTCAAGCAAATTTAAAAGAAGTTCTTTCCGAACTGCCTGCGGGTGTCCGCCTGGTAGCCGTATCCAAATTCCATCCCAACGAGGCGTTGGAAGAAGCGTATGCTGCCGGCCAGCGTATTTTCGGTGAGAGCCACGTGCAGGAAATGACTCAGAAATATGAAACCCTGCCCAAAGACATTGAATGGCATTTCATCGGCCACCTGCAAACAAACAAAGTCAAATACATGGCCCCTTATGTAGCTATGATACATGCCATAGACTCGTATAAATTGTTGGTTGAAGTCAATAAACAAGCTTCCAAAGTCCATCGCGTCATCCCTTGTTTATTGCAGATACATATCGCCCAAGAGGAAACGAAGTTCGGTTTCTCTTTTGACGAATGCAGGGAAATGCTGGATACAGGCGGATGGAAGGATTTGAAAAATGTCCGCTTATCAGGAGTGATGGGTATGGCGACCAATGTGGATGACGACGAACAAATCAAAAGAGAATTTTGTTCCTTAAATACATTCTTCAAAGAAATAAAGCAGAACTATTTTTCTGATTCAGAATACTTTAAAGAAATTTCCATGGGTATGTCACACGATTATCCGCTGGCAGTGGAAGCCGGAAGTACACTAGTCAGGGTAGGAAGCAAAATCTTTGGAGAACGAAACTATTAAAACTACTATTTATATGACTCAATTAAAAACCACTTTTGCCGGGTTGTCACTGCGCAATCCTATAATCATCAGCAGTTCCAGCCTTACAAACAGCGCTGAAAAGAACAAGAAACTGGAGCTGGCAGGCGCCGGAGCCATTGTTTTGAAATCAGTTTTCGAAGAGCAGATCATGATGGAAGCACATCACATGGCTACTTATGGCTCTCCCGAAGGAGATGATACTTGAGCACATATGTACGCTCTCATGCATTGAACGAATATATTTCATTGATTGAACAGACTAAAAAGCTTTGCACCATTCCTGTCATTGCCAGCATCAACTGCTTCAGCAACTCAGAATGGACAGACTTTGCCCGTACCGTGGAAGCAGCAGGAGCCGACGCACTGGAAATCAACATCCTTCCTTGCAGACCGAAAAAGAATATCAATACGGTTCTTTCGAACAGCGTCATATCGATATCGTAAGCAGTATCAAGAAACAGATTTCCATCCCCGTCATTGTGAAACTGGGCAGCAATCTGACCAACCCCATCGCACTGATCAACCAACTTTATGCCAACGGAGCCAATGCTGTGGTATTGTTCAACCGATTCTACCAGCCGGATATCAATATCGACACCATGACATATTCTGCAGGCGATGTATTCAGTACTCCTGCCGACTTGTCCAACGGACTGCGCTGGACTGCTATCGCTTCGGCACAAGTTCCTCAGACAGATTATGCCATTTCGGGCGTGTGCACGATGGAAAAGCGATAGTCAAAGCAATTCTGGCAGGCGCTTCCGCTGTAGAACTGTGCAGTGTCATCTACCAAAGAGGCAATCAGGTCATTGCAGATATGACAAATGAAATGACCCAATGGATGAACCGGCAAGGCTACAAGGACATCAGCGAATTCAAGAGTTCGATGAACGCACTGTCTACCGGAGCCAGCAATCCGTTTGAACGTACACAGTTCATGAAGTATTTCAGCAGCAAAGAATAAAAATCAGTGGTTAGTGATTAGTGGTTCATATCCATGCGACATCACAGCGCAGCTCATTAACCACTAACCACTAATCACTATTTTTCCTTCTGTTTAATTTGTATGCTCCAAAGAAAGTCTTATATTTGCACATTTGATTAAAGTTTGTGCAAAATATAAACAAAAGAGTATATACAATGGAGCAGAGTTTTATTGCCTTCCTGGAAGACAGTATAAAGAAAAACTGGGACTTGGATGCCCTTACAGATTATAAAGGTGCCACATTACAATATAAAGATGTAGCCCGCAAAATAGAAAAGCTACACATCATCTTCGAATTAAGCGGCATCAAGCAAGGAGACAAGATAGCTGTCTGTGGCCGCAACAGTTCTCATTGGGGAGTTACTTTCCTGGCTGCCGTTACATACGGGGCAGTGATTGTTCCCATTCTTCACGAATTCAAATCGGACAACATTCATAATATAGTCAATCACTCGGAAGCACGCCTGCTGATGGTGGGCGATATGGTATGGGAAAATCTGAATGAAAATGCCATGCCGTTGTTAGAAGGGGTTATCTTGATGAATGACTATACCCTGCTAGTTTCCCGCAGTTCCAAATTGGACTATGCACGCGATCATCTGAACGAACTGTTCGGAAAGAAATATCCGCGCAATTTCCGCCGGGAACATGTCAGCTACCGCCGGGATACACCGGAAGAACTGGCTGTGATCAACTATACTTCCGGCACGACCAGTTATTCCAAAGGAGTGATGATTCCTTACCGCGCATTGTGGTCGAATACCCAGTTCGCTTTTGATGTCTTGAAAATGAATCCGGGTGACAAGCTGGTTTCCATGCTCCCTATGGCACACATGTACGGACTGGCTTTCGAGTTCCTTTATGAATTCTGTGTGGGATGCCATATTTATTTCCTGACCCGTACCCCCAGTCCGAAAATCATCTTCCAAGCCTTTTCCGAAGTGAAACCCAATCTGGTAGTAGCCGTTCCATTGATTATCGAAAAATCATCAAGAAGAATGTACTGCCCAAACTGGAAACCCCGGCTATGAAGATTTTACTGAAAGTTCCTATCATCAATGATAAAATCAAAGCCACAGTCCGCGAACAGATGATTAATGCCTTCGGAGGTAATTTTTACGAAATTATTGTAGGAGGCGCCGCTTTCAATCAAGAAATAGAGCAGTTCCTGAAAAGTATAGATTTCCCCTATACCGTGGGATATGGCATGACTGAGTGTGCTCCGATTATCTGTTATGAAGATTGGAAATATTTCAAGCCGGGTTCCTGCGGAAAGGCGGCTCCTCGTATGGAAGTCAAAATATTGAGCCCCGACCCTGAGAATATAGTAGGTGAGATAGTATGCAAAGGACCTAATGTAATGTTAGGCTATTACAAGAATCCCGAAGCTACCGCCGAGGTGATAGACAAGGACGGCTGGTTGCATACCGGTGACCTGGGTGTTATGGATGCGGAAGCAACGTTACCATCAAGGGACGCAGCAAAAACATGCTGTTGGGTCCATCGGGACAGAATATTTATCCGGAAGAGATTGAAGATAAATTGAATAACATGCCGTTCGTTTCAGAAAGCATTATCATACAGCAGGCAGACAGCAAACTGGCGGCTTTGGTTTATCCCGATTTCGACGATGCCTTTGCTCATGGGCTGGATAATGACGCGATAGCACAGGCTATGGAAGAGAACCGTATCAACTTGAATACAGAACTTCCTGCATATTCACAAATAGCCCGTGTAAAAATCTATCCGGAAGAATTCGAGAAAACTCCTAAAAAGAGTATCAAACGTTTCTTATATCAGGAAGTAAAATAACACCTGGCAGAAAAAAGAACCTGCCTGCAACATATATAATGTATAAGTCTGAAGATTATAGATGTTGCAGGCTATACATTATAGATGTTACAGGTTATACATCCGCATATATGGACACCTGGATCATGATACGTGAAAGGAGACAAAACAAAACATAATTTTACTCTTGCCCCTCGATCAATTCTCCCCATAATTCCCCCTTATATCTACATTTTTATTACATTTGCACCCAAGAAACTAAAAATGTATGAAAATGAATATGCGTATAGCAGCAATACTCCTTTTAGGATATTGTGCAGGTATGTCAACTCCTGCTTTTGCCCAGAAAAAGGACAAGCTTAAAAAAGGCCCCAACATCTCCTTGAACATTTCCGCGAAGAAAGACAGTGTCAAAACCACTTATCTGAATATCGGTCTGCTTACAAATATCTATCAACTGAAAGGAATCGGTATCAACGCTGTATCCAGTGTTGTACAAAACGATATGACGGGTTTCCAAATCTCCGGCCTTGCCAGCATTACCGGACGCCACGCCTCCGGTTTCCAACTGGGAGGTATTGCCAATGTAGCCGGAGGCAATGCCAATGGCATCATGCTCAGCGGACTGATGAATGTTGCCGGAGGGAAAGCCAACGGTATCCAAATTTCCGGATTAGGCAACATTGCCGGAAACATATCAAGAGGAGTTACCATCGGCGGTCTGATGAATCTGGCCGGCAACAAAGCCCAAGGAGTTCAGATAGCCGGCTTGGCCAACATTGCCGGAAAATCACAAAATGGCGTCGCTATCGGCGGACTGATGAACGTATCTGCCGAGAAACTGAACGGAGCACAAGTTTCCACCCTGCTCAATATCAGTGGCGGAGAAGCCAAAGGCGCTCAAGTCTCAGCCATTGGTAATGTAGGTGTAAACGTGAATGGTATGCAATTCTCCGCCATCAGCAATATCGCTGCCGGAGAAATCAGAGGCTTGCAGCTTTGCGGTGCGGTAAATATCGCCGTCAAGACGGAAAATGCCCTGCAATTCTCAGGACTGACCAATGTTTGCCAAGCAAGTTACGCGGTGTGCAGTTCGCTCCCGGCAACTACGCCGGAGAAGTAAGCGGCGCGCAAATCGGTTTACTCAACCTGTGTGGCGGGAATGTAAAAGGAATACAAATAGGAATCATCAACCATAGCAAGGATACTACCGCCCATAAACTAGGTTTGGTGAATATCACTCCCAAAACCCGTATCCAGATGATGCTGTTTGCAGGTAACACCAGCAAACTGAATGCTGCCGTGCGTTTTAAAAACCGCCGGAGTTATACCATGCTGGGTATCGGTACACACTATCTGGATTTGAATGACAAATTTTCGGGCTGTGTGTTCTACCGTGCCGGTCTTTACTATCCCATCGCCTCCAAACTGGAACTAAGTGGCGACTTAGGTTATTTCCATATAGAAAACTTTGAAAATGAAGATGCGGAAACACCGGAACGCATGTATTCATTGCAAGCCCGTATCAATCTGGAATATAAATTCAAATCCAGAATCAGTTTCTTTGCATCGGGTGGTTACGGCATGACGCGCTACTATGATAAAAATAAGTTCTACGAAAAAAAACCTATTTTCGAAGCAGGTGTTATCTTGTTTTAAGCAGCCCCGTCACCCTAGTATAAACTAATCCATACAGTATGAAACTACAGCATATCGCATTAGTCTGCCTGCTGGCATTAAGTGCCGGGAACGTCACAGCCAGATGCTCCACCGCCCCGATTCCATGTATACATTCACCGATCCTCGCCTGCAAAAAAAACACCCTTGGCGTGCCGCCGCCGAAACTTTCGGAATGAATGTCGGAGTATGGGCATTCGACCGTTATGTAATGAACGAAGACTTTGCCAAAATCAGTATCGGCAGCATACGACGCAATATCAAGCATGGTTTTGTATGGGATAACGACCAATTCTCCACCAACCTGTTCGCCCACCCCTATCACGGAAATCTTTATTTCAATGCAGCACGCAGCAACGGACTTACCTTTTGGGAATCGGCTCCATACGCCTTTGCTGGTAGTTTGATGTGGGAAATAGCCGCAGAAGTGGAGCCGCCCGCCATCAATGACCTGATGGCAACCACCTAGCGGCATCGCCCTGGGAGAAGTAACGCACCGTATGTCTTCTTTGGTACTGGACGACTCCAAGCGTGGTTTCTCACGTTTCACCCGCGAGTTTTTGGGAACCTTGATCTGCCCCATGCGGGGATTGAACCGAATGATAACCGGCGAGATGTGGAAAGTAAAACGCTCTCATTACAAATACCACGATTACGACCGCATTCCGGTACACTTTTCCATAGGTGCCGGTGACCGTTATCTGGCCGATGACAATTACCTGTTCCGTGGAGAGCACAATCCCTACCTTGAATTCCGGGTACAATACGGAGATGCCTTCGATAAAGTGAATGACGGCCCATACGATTACTTCACCGCGCGGGCCACCTTCGGTCTTTCCGGGAACCAGCCTCTTATCAGCCAGATCAACCTGATGGGCAAACTATGGGGTGTTCCCCTGAAAACCACTACCGGCATGGAAATGATGTTCGGTATCTTCCAGCACTTCAACTATTTTGATTCCGAGGAAGTGATTGACGGATCGGGGCGTATCCCTTACAAGATTTCGGAAGCTGCCAGTGTGGGACCGGGTATGATTTATAAATTCCCCCGAATGAACAGCCTGGTAAATTTGGAACAGCGTGTGTTCCTGAGTGCCATCCTGCTGGGTGGAAGCCTTACCGACTATTACAACGTAATAGACCGCAATTACAATATGGGAAGCGGATACAGCATAAAGAACAACACCATTCTGGACTTCGGCCGTTACGGCATGTTCGCACTGAATATGCATCTTTACCAGATTTTTACCTGGAAAGGATACGAACACAAGGATTTGGAAACAATAGATCCGCTCTATCTGAATGCGCAGGGAGACAAAGGAAATGTAATGCTCGCTGTAGTGAATCCGATTATCGAGCTGAATCTAAGCTCCCACTTCAAAGCCAATATGGAAGTGTCCTATTACTACCGCCACACACATTATTCCTACCATGAGGACATAAAATATAAGACCTTTGAAACCCGGCTAGGATTGATTTATCAATTCTAAAGCAAGGAAGAACGGACACGGCTCAAGGTTTCGGGAGTCATCTGTAATAAGGAAGCGATGTACACAAGAGGCGCACGCTTCAATATTTCGGGATGAAGCTGCAACAATCTGTTATAACGTTCATGAGCCGGTTCAAAACGAAGCGCGTCCGCCTTCACCTGTGACTCTATCAAAGAATGTTCGATAAAACCGCGATAAAGACGTTCGATATCGTGATATTGATCTATCAATTTCTCCACTTCCACACGGGGTAACTCCCATACCACGGATGCTTCCAAAGTTTCCACCATCAAGCGGGTGGGCTCCTGTTTAAAATAACTCTCTATGCAAATAATCATTCCGTTCTCATAACCGATATGCTCAGTCAGATCTTTATCATATTTATAATAAAATTGTCTGAGCATTCCTTTTCTATAAACAACATCGATTTACAAACCTCACCGGCCTGCAAAACAATCTCCCCTTTACGATATTTTCTACAAACTAAGATTTCGGCTAATGCGTGAACACTTTCTCTACTGAGAGGATGGTTAACTTCTGCTATCCTTCTAGCTATGTCTATACTAGTTGTCATGTGCTCCCAATTTTTGTATTTGCTGCAAAAATACAAAAGGCTGGATTATTAGACATAAATTACAAAATTAAACCGATAAAGTTCTGAATAATAGTTTTTTTATATACTTTTGAAACGCAATAGTAATAAAACGACCTTTATGAAACTACTAGCCTCTTTAACAATCCTGGGTTTAGTCATGGCACAAAGTGTCACAGCCCAAACGAATTACACAAAGGATCCGGAAAGCTGCACTAGCATTATGGTAGGAAAGAAAGCAACTACCGATGGATCAGTTATAACCAGTCATACATGCGACAGCTGGTACCGAACCTGGGTAAACATGGTTCCGGCAGAAAGTTATGAAAGGGATACTGTAATGAATATTTACGATGGCCGTATGCATACCGAGTTTGTAGCCGACCAGACTAATGTAAAAATCAAGGGGCAAATACCACAAGCTAGAAAAACATATGCCTTCATGGACACCTCCTACCTTGCATCAACGAAAAGCAGCTGGGGATAGGTGAAACTACCGTAAGCGGACGCAGGGATCTGGAAAATCCCAAAGGTATGTTTATGATTGAAGAATTGCAACGTGTGGCATTGCAACGCTGTACAACAGCCCGTGAGGCTATCCGCCTGATGGGAGATCTCATAAAACAATACGGTTATGGCGACAGCGGCGAATGTCTGACCATTGCCGATCCTGATGAAGTATGGCACTTCGAAGTCTTCGGAGAAGGAAAAGATAAAATTGGCGGAGTATGGGCGGCAGTCCGTATTCCGGATGATCATGTAGGCGTATCTGCCAACATCTCGCGAATCAGCACCCTCAATCTGAAAGATCCCGACCACTATATGGCTTCCGAAAATGTATTTGACGTGGCTAAAAAATTAGGATATTGGGATGGAAAAGAGCCTTTTAAATTTTGGAAAGCTTATAGCGGAAAGAATTACTCCGGCCAACTGAAATCCTTCAGCACCCGCGAGCACTTTATCCTGAATGCACTGGCACCGTCATTAAAGCTTGATTATGAAGCAGAAGAACTGCCTATCAGTGTAAAACCCGACAAGCAAGTATCTGTAACCGATGTTATGGCATTGCTCCGGGAAACATACGAAGGAACGCCGCTGGATATGACACAGAATCTGAAAGTTACGGTAAAAGATAGAAAAACCGGAAAAGTAGACACCATTATCAGCCCGAAAGCCAATCCGTGGATGCGTGGCGATGAACTGAATATGCTGAACGGTATTAAAAAGGGAGTTGTGAAATCAGTACGCAATATCGCAGTTCCGCAATGTGCTTATTCTACAGTTATCCAATTGCGCAACTGGCTGCCCGATGCAGTAGGCGGTGTGGTATGGTTCTCTATGGACAACCCCGGACAAAGCCCGCGCGTTCCGGTATTCTGTGGCATTACTGATTTCCCTGCTATGTATAAAATCTGCGGTAACCACCGCTATCGCGACGACGCCGCCTTATGGCACTATCGCCGCGCCAACAAACTGGCTGCTGTAAGATGGGGAACTGCCCGCAAAGTAATGGAAAAAATATTCGTCATTTCGAGGAAAAAGGACAACGGGAACTTCCATTTGTGGAAGCACAATACCAAAGTATCCTTCAATCTAAAGGGGAAGAAGCAGCCCGTGCTTATCTCACAGACTACACGGCAGACTTTATAGGCGCCACCATCTTCGCTGGGACGAAATGGCAAACAATATTGGATTGAGTCACGCTTCGGCTTTTAATTGTTAACCTTATCATATTAAAAACAAACTTATGAAGACAAAAGTATTCACACTAGCCGCACTGCTATGCTGTGCATCAGCCATGTATGCACAAGAAAGTGGTTACAAATTCACGACTGTTGCATCACAGAAAGCAACTCCAGTCAAAAATCAGGCCTCTACCGGAACTTGCTGGTGCTTTGCCACCACTTCGTTCATGGAATCCGAACTGCTCCGTATGGGCAAAGGGGAATATGATCTTTCTGAAATGTTCATTGTACGCCAAAAGTACTTGAACCAATTGGAAGACAACTATTACCGGGGAGGCAACGGGAATTTAGGACAAGGAAGCCTTTCACACACATGGAAGAATGCTTTCAACCAAGTGGGTATCGTACCCGAGGAAGTATATCACGGAATCAACTATAACTCAGAGAAACATAACCATGGCGAAATGGTGAGATATATCAACGCTTTAGGAAACACAGCCGTTAAGATGAAACGTCGCAGCCCGGAATACTACAAGCTGATCAACAACCTTTTCGATACTTATCTAGGAGAACTTCCTGAAAAGTTCACTTACAAAGGAAAAGAGTACACTCCGAAATCTTTTGCCGAAAGTCTGGGTTTGAACATGGACGATTATATCGAACTGACTAGTTTCACTCACAAACCGTATTACCAGAAATTCTCTCCGGAAGTACCCGACAATTGGGAAAATGAACAAATGTACAATCTTCCGCTGGACGAAATGATGGAAGTTGCCGACTATGCTTTGACCCACGGATATACCGTATGTTGGGACGGTGATGTCAGTGAAAAAGGTTTTTCATTCAAAAATGGTGTAGCCATCAATCCGGTAGTGAAAAAAGCGGAAGATCTCTCGGGTTCCGACCGTGCACGTTTTGAGAAAATGGACCCTAAAGAACAAAGAGAGATGCTGGCGGAAGCTACAAATTTGAAAAACCGTGTCCCGAAGTAAATGTCACTCCGGAAGTCCGTCAGGAAGGTTATGAAGCATTTGTCACTACAGATGACCACCTGATGCATCTTACCGGTATTACCAAAGACCAGAACGGGACCAAATACTATATCACCAAAAATTCTTGGGGTACAGAACGCAATACATTTGGCGGTTATCTGAATATGTCCGAAAGCTATGTACGTGCCAAGACTATTTTCCTCATGGTGCATAAAGATGCTATTCCGGCTGCAATCAAACAGAAATTAGGAATTAAATAAAAAAGAAAAGAGCAGGCGTCCGTTTTTCTAAAATAGACGCCCGTTTTTTGAAAACAGATATCCGGAGTCCCAATACATACTTGTGTTTTCAATGGACATCTATTTTTTAGTAAAAGATTCATAATAACTATGACGAAAAAGAACTTATTTACATTAGTCTTATGCTTATTCTGTTTCGGAACCACAACTCATGCGCAACGTATCCCCACATTGGAGGAGGCCGTATACGGAGGACTGATCAAGACAGAAGGCGGAAGTAACGTGAACTGGATGAAAGATGGAGAACGTTATTCCAAAATAGAGAAAAATGCCGAGGGAGCATACGAAGTCACTGCCTACAAAGCAAAGGACAATTCCAAAGAAGTGCTGATCCCTGCCAATATGCTTCTGAATCCGCAAACAGGAAACCTATCTCTGTCCGCAATTTCGTATTCAGCGAGGATAACTCCAAAGTATTGATCTATACCAATACCCGTCGCGTATGGCGTTATGATACCCGCGGTGATTACTGGGTGCTTAATTTGAAAGACGGCAAACTGCAACAATTGGGCAAAAGCTTGCCGGAAGCTACCTTGATGTTCGCCAAGTTCTCGCCGGATGCCAGCCGGGTAGCATATGTCTCCAGAAACAACATTTATGTAGAGAGTCTGGTTGACGGGAAAATCAACCAACTAACTCAAGACGGAAATAATGAAATTGTAAACGGAACATTCGACTGGGTATACGAAGAAGAATTCAACTGCCGCGACGGTTTCCGCTGGAGTCCCGACGGGCAATACATAGCCTATTGGCAAAGCGATACCCAAGGTACGGGATGGTTTGATATCATCAATAATGTAGATTCCATTTATCCTAAAATCCAACGTTTTCCCTACCCTAAAGCCGGAACAGCAAACTCCGCTGTAAAAGTAGGCTATGTATCAGCCGACGGTGGAAACACCACTTGGCTGGCTCTTCCAGGTGATGCACGCAACCACTATATTCCACGTATGGAATTCATTCCGGGCTGCAACGAACTGTTCATCCAGCAAATGAACCGTGCCCAAAACACCAATAAAGTATGGATTGCGAAAATAGGTGAAAATACCCCCGTCAATATCTTTACCGATCAAGATGCCGCATGGTTGGAAACGAATGACAATGTGCGTTGGTTGAAAGGGAACAAGTATTTCACTTGGGAAAGCGAACGTGACGGATGGCGCCACCTGTATCGTGTAAGCCGTGATGGTAAAGAAATCAAGCCCATCACCCAAGGAGCTTTTGATTATATTCAAGAAGTAGGTGCGGATATGGATAAAGGTTTTGTGTACTTTATCGCCTCTCCCGACAACTTCACCCAGCGCTATCTCTACCGGGCACGTCTTTTCGGCAATGGAGAGGTAAAGCGGCTAAGTCCTGTTGACCAAAGCGGGCAACATCGTTATATCATGTCACCGTCCGGCAAATGGGCAGTCCATACATTCAGTAACTCGGAAACTCCCCCTGTAATCGACATGGTGTCTTTCCCTGCCCATAAAAGTATACGTCTGATTACTGACAATGCAAAAGCCAAGGAGCAATACAAAGCCTTGGGGCTGCAACCGAAAGAATTTGTAAAAACCCGTTCAGGAGAACTGGAACTGGATGCATGGATGATCAAACCCGTAAACTTTGATCCCAGCAAAAAATATCCGGTCATAATTGATGTCTATGGAGAACCTGCCAACGCCACCGTGCAGGATGTATGGAGCGGAGGAAGTTTATGGCACCAGTACTTGGCAAACCTGGGGTATATCATAGTCAGCATCGAGAACCGTGGTGCCAATGCACCCCGTGGACGCGAATGGCGCAAATGTATTTATGGAGAAGTCGGAACCTTTGCCAGTGAAGATCAGGCAAGAGGCATCCAAGATTGGCACGTCAATACTCTTTCATTGACACCGCACGTATCGGTATCACCGGCTGGAGTGGCGGAGGCAGCCAGACGCTGAACAGTATGTTCCGTTATCCCGATGTTTTCCACACAGGTATTGCCATTGCTTTTGTGGCCGACCAGCGTCTGTATGACACGGTTTATCAAGAACGTTATATGAATACTCCTCAAAATAATCCGGAGGGTTACCGCAAAGGGTCTCCCATCTCGTATGCAGCAGGATTGAAAGGCAACTTGCTGTTAATTCACGGTACAGGAGATGACAATGTCCATTATCAGAATTGTGAAATGTTGGTCAATGAACTGGTACGGCACGGAAAAATCTTCTCACAGATTTCTTACCCGATGCGTTCCCATGGAATTTACGAAGGCGAGGGAACCAGCTTGCATCTGCGAAAGACAATGGCTGATTACTGGCTGAAAAACCTGCCTGCCGGAGGAAAATAAATATGCCAAAATTCCTGCTGATATGATTATACAGTCGGCCATTCTGAACATTAGTGAAACTTTTCATATACATAAAATGATTAGAGTCCAAATTTTTCACAAAAGTTCGGGATGGCAGACTGATAAACCGATTTCGTTTTAGCAAGCTTAGCACTAAACACATAAACTAAATGAAGAAAATACAACTATTCTTATTACAATTTCTGTTAATATCTATTACGCAGCACACCAATGCCCAACTCCCTGTCAAAACAGAATATACCGTTGAGATGGGAGGAACATCGGGTAAAGGAACCTACGCGCCGATGTGGCTTACTGCCAACAGGCAAGGTTTATCTTCTGCCAATACCGAAAATGGTTATTTACGGGCAGGGATTGCACATACAATGCCATTAAACCAACATTTCGGCTTCAGTGCAGGACTGGATTTGGCAACCGCTACAATTTCACCTCCTCATTCATCATCCAACAGGCCTATGCAGACCTTAGCTACCGATGGTTGAACCTGAGCATCGGCAGTAAAGAACGCTTGCCCGAATTAAAGAATTCCAAGTTAAGCAGCGGAGGTATGTAGAATCAAATAATGCCCGCCCCATTCCCCAAATACGCCTGGAAGTTCCCGATTATGTAGCCATACCAGGTACCCATAAATGGCTTCACTTGAAAGGACACATAGCCTATGGACGTTTTACTGATGACAAATGGCAGGAACATTTCACCTCCATAGCAACCCATATACCATTGATGTACTTTACCACAGTAAATCGCTTTTCGCCAAAGTAGGAAACAAAGAACATTTTCCGGTAGAATTTGAAGGAGGAATACAAATGTCCGCCCAATTTGGCGGAGACCAATATATTGCAGGACAAAAAGAGCCTGTAATAGATATGCCTACCCGGTTTGTTGACTTTATGCGTGTATTGGTTCCTATGGCCGGAGATGATACCACACCCGAAGGCGAACAAGTAAACATCTACGGAAACCATGTCGGTAGCTGGAATTTTGCCGCAACAGCTTATCTTAACCGGTGGAAGGTAAAGATCTATTATGAACATTATTTCGACGACCACTCCCAAATGTTTTTCCAATACGGACGTTGGAAAGACGGACACATCGGACTGGAAATAACTTTTCCCAAAAACCGCTTCATTGATACTTTTGTATACGAAGGATTAGGAACAAAAGATCAAACCGGACCTATGCTGTATGATTCCTTTTGGGGGGAATTTGAAGAGCAAATCAGTGCTAAAGATAATTATTATAATCACTACCTCTATCAAGGATGGCAGCATTGGGGAATGGGAATAGGTAATCCTTTACTTCCCGGACCTATTTACAACAAGAACGGACAGATTACTTTTATCAGCAATCGTGTACTGGCACATCACATAGGATTCTGCGGTTCCCCCTGTCAGTCGCTAAGTTATCGTATGCTGCTCTCCTACTCCCGCCATTGGGGTACTTATGATAATCCTCTGAATGAGATCAAGAAACAATTCAACTCTTTGTTTGAAGTAACTTATGCTCCACAACAACTGAAAGGATGGAGTTTCACTGTATCCGGAGCTATGGATCGCGGCAGCATGCTTGGAAATAATTATGGTGGAATGCTGGTTATCCGCAAACAAGGAATTATCAAATCAGGCAATAAATAAAAGTTTTAACTGTCAACCCAATCAACATATGAAACAAATATTATTATTCATACTCTTTATGCTGGGAATCAGCAGTTGTGACAAAGCTCCCATCAATGGCAAATTAGATGGCAGATGGCAATTAATGACTATAGAATATACTAATGGGAAAATAGAAGAATGTAACCGCATTTATTATAGTATCCAGTTACATTTGGTGGAAATCAGTGCCAAAGGTGGAAATGGAGGCACTCATATCGGACGTTTCTCTTATAAAGGAGATGAGGTAACCATGAGTGAATTCCGCCACCGGGGAGATGAAGAAAAACTAACGACACTGAATGAATTGAAACCTTTCGGACTTAATCAAGCTATTAATCATCTTAAGGTGGAAAAAGCAACAGGCAAGAAACTAATTCTGAAATCTGATTATGCACGCCTCACATTCAGAAAGTTCTAAAAAAATATACCACAGGCTATACAAACTGTCTGCCGATAAAATATCGGCAAAACAATTTATACGCTATAGCAGTGGCAAACCACTATACCGGATTTCTAGAAATCAATTTATCGGCAGAAATAAAACTGGTGCCACCACTCATGGAGCCGGCTTTACAAATATTGAAGCCGGCTTCATGAAACAAGTTCTTTACCTTCCTGTAGTCTGTGGTGAAATAAATTTATCTTCTAGGCTTGATATCCAATTTTACCGGCTTCAACATGTTTTCCGGACTTAGGATTGTATCCAACTCTTCCTTATTTAAAATACCATGTTCCAAGACCAGTTCATAAACACTTCTACCTGTTTCCAACGCTTCTTTTGCAATCTTTGTAGAGTTTTATAACCAATAATCGGATTCAATGCGGTACTACACCAATACTGTTATGCACTTCAATCTTGCAACGTTCCGCATTAGCAGTAATACCTTCTACACAACGTGTACGCAAGGTTTCAAAACCATTGATCATTAAATCTACAGATTCAAAACAACACTGTGCCATCACCGGTTCCATAGCATTCAGTTCCATTTGGGCAGCTTCGCCAGCCATAGTCACACATAGTTCGTTACCCATTACCTTATAACAAATCTGATTCATCACTTCAGGAATCACCGGATTCACCTTACCTGGCATTATAGAAGATCCCGGTTGCATAGCCGGAAGGTTGAATTCTCCTAAGCCACAACGCGGTCCGCTAGCCAGCAAACGTAAATCATTACATATTTTATTTACCTTTACGGCTATTCTTTTTAAAGCTGAAGCATAACCTACCAAGCAGGAAGTATCTGAAGTAGCTCCTACCAAATCTGACGACAATTTGAAATCAAACCTGTAATTTCACACAATGCTTTCACACATTTTCCGCATATCCCGGTTCCGCACAAATGCCTGTACCAATAGCGGTAGCACCCATATTTACTGTCAGGAAGTCTGCCGCAGCTTCATTCAAATGACGAATTTCATCTCTCAATATACTGGCAAAACCATTGAATGTCTGACCTAAAGTCATAGGAACGGCATCTTCCAGCTGAGTACGCCCCATTTTGATGATATGCGCAAACTCTTCTCCTTTCTTATGGAATGCACCAATCAGCGATTCCAAATAAGGCAGAAAACGAAGATGAGAATAATACATGCCAATATGGATTGCAGTGGGATAAGCATCATTCGTTGATTGCGAGCAGTTCACATGGTCATTAGGAGAGCAATATTGATACTCGCCACGTTTGTGTCCCATAATCTCCAAAGCACGGTTAGCAATGACTTCATTAGCATTCATATTGGTAGAAGTACCGGCACCTCCCTGAATCATGTCTACCGGGAATTGCTCATGATGCTCACCATTTAAGATTTCCTGACACGCCAACACTATGGCATCTTTTTGTTCTTTAGTCAATAAACCTAACTCATAGTTAGCCATTGCAGCTGCCATTTTCGTAATGGCAAGACCGTTGATAAACAACGGATATTCATTTAGATGAAATTTACTTATTGGGAAATTTTCTATGCCTCTTAGAGTCTGCACACCATACAATGCACTGGCCGGAATTTCGCGGGCACCAATTAAATCACTTTCTACTCGGGTTTCTTCTGTAAGTTTTGTTTCCATGATCAGGTTATTTATTAGTTTATCATTTCTTATTTTATACAGCAAAGGTATAAACTAACATTTTGATATCAAAATATAATCTGATATAATTTCAAAATATTATTTTATACTTATTTTTCGAGATAAAGCAGACAACAAACTTACATTATGAAAGTTCATTCAGTTAACAAAGTCTTATATCCTTTGAAGTTCATTCAAAAAACAGACATAAAAAAAGGCGTCCATTCAGAACGCCCTTATTCTATTTTTTAACTTCGGAACTCTTATTTAACCTTTATTCTATCAAAGCCTTCTCCAAATACACCAATGACAGCACTTTGTGATACAAATGCATTCGGATCTATATCTTTTATCAAACGGAATATAGTAGTAGACTCACGTTTTTTTGCCAGCACAAACATCATTTTCACACCCGCACCGGTATAACAACCTACTCCGTCAATGAACGTCACTCCTCGATGAAGGTCTTTATTTATGCGATGCCCTATTTCTTCATGCTTCTTAGAAATAATAAAGAATTGCACTGACTGACGGGCACTATTTACTACCTGATCCAAGACAAAGCTGGATATAAACAAGACAACATATCCATATACCACCTTCTCCCAATCATGCAATACAAAATAACTGGAAGAGATAATAACCAAATCACACATCAAAATAACCCGGCCCAAAGTAATATCACGATACTTATTGACAATAGCAGCTATAATATCCGTACCTCCTGTGCTACCATTGGCAGAAAAAGCGACACCAATACCACCTCCGCAGAAAAAGGCTCCCAAGACACAAGCCATGAAAGGTTGGTCATGTATTAAAGACTCTCCCCCGGTCAAATCCTGTATGGTAGGCAGAATAGAACTCAGCACAAATACAGCATAGATGGTTTTCACACTAAACTTCCATCCCAAAATAACCAAAGAAGTATCAACAATGCTCCGTTTATTCCCAAATAGGTGTACTGAACCGGCAAACCGGTAGCCCAATAAACAATAGAAGCAATACCTGGCACCGCACCCGAAGGAAGGTCATTAGGTAACAAAAAGACGGTCCATCCAATAGCATACATCAGCATACCAAGAGCAATCAACATATAATCCCTTAGTTCTCTGATAATCCGTTGCTTACGCGTCGTAATAAAGACTGAATCCATGTGAGTTTTCCTTTATAAAATCATATTGTCCGCAAAAGTACAAAAAGATTGAATCACTTGGCTTCAAAAGGTGACATTTTTTCAAGTAAAAAGTCCTGTTAGTCCGATTTATCAAAAACAACAGTGCCTTTCACCCTTTATTATTCTTTAGGATGTAAATACCAATCTTTATAATCCGCACTAAAAGAATCTCTCCACTGTTTAAACTCGGGATAATAGGTAGTAATAGACACCTTCTCTGAAGGCCATCTAAATTCACTGTTACTGATATTTATAGCGAAAGGCATATTATCTTCTGCTATATAATACATTGGGATACCATTGGAGTCTTGACTCAAATCACTACCCGTACCACGTAAACTCTCATCAGCTACGCTTGTCGGCTTATAGCCTGACAAATGTACTTCATGAGAACGTTTATTCACAAAAATGAAAGAATTGTAAGGCGGATAAGCATCCATATCGCTTACTTTATCATATTTTTTAAATCCGATCACTACAGTCACAGGCTTTTTGAGAACAGGCTTTATATCAGAAAAAAGTATTAATACAGGCTTTTCTATTCCCGGCTCAAAGTTTTTTCCGATCACATTACCTTCTTGACTCACCTGCACCAAATCTATATGCTCCTTCCCTACGTAATCCAACTGGAAACCAAACCCATTTGTATAAGTAGCACCATCATTCATCGGAGTAAAAGTAGTAGTGGTGCGCACCAATGCGTTAGAAGATTTATCTTTCACAACTGTACTGGAATAATATATCACAACATCATTCATATCGTAATCATTCTTATCAGGCCAATTGTCCTCATAAGCCAAAGACCCTTTGACTACATACGAAATTTCACCCTTATTTACTTCATCCGGTATATTAGGAGTAGGTTCTACAGAAGAAGAAGCAGACGCCATAATAGCAAACTGTACATCATTAAAACGCATGTCCACATTATCTTCCATAGCCATAAAGAAACAATTGTCCAGTTCCGGATCACTTAACAAAACTGAACGTTGCTCTTTATTATCGTTATATGCAGGATTAGAATAACGAGGAAAAACACCCTTTTCTTTTCCAAATCCCATTCCCAATAAAATCCATCCAATATGAGTGCCTTGGGGAAATTCATCTTCATACTTGCTTTGTTCCTTATTCCAATATTTTAGTTTTATTTGCTCACCGACTAAAGATTTAGGAGCATTCTACTGGAACGTGGAATCAGGATGGTCTTTTTTATGGTAGCTATGTCCACAGACTCTCCTTCTTTATAAGTATAATAAGCAACCATATCCTCCCACGCAGTAGACGAGAAATCAAAATAAGTCGCGACCAAACCTGTAGATTTAGTTATTACCATATCATTACTCCCTGAAGTACGTAGTTCCGGAAACCTTTCCAACAAATTACGATTATCTACTACTATAGAACGGCTTAAATTACTGCATCTCTCTAAAAAAGCACCGGGTATATCCAACTTTCAGGCAACAAATAATCAGGAACCCCATTTTCATTCCAATTACCCAATACATCATATCCGTCAGGATAACTCACTCCTCCCATTACTGCTCTAGAACGCCCATCGGCAGACAGTTGTGCCTTATAATCAACATAATTAAAGGTTAGTCCGTCAGATAGAAATTCCAATTCAACAGGTGATACGACCAACACATTATCAGTTACCAACCATACCTTTTTCAAATAAGCCGGCAAAGATACTTTTGAAAAAAATCTACCATTCATATCAGTCGAAGCGGCATAAATGGGATTTATATCTTTAAATTCCCAAGTATTTCCAACTAATTCCATAGGATATTCATCATACAGATAAAAAGCAGTCTGTACTTTCATGCCATAATCAATGATAAGTTGACTATTACGGACAGTAGTAAAATCAAAAAAATCGTCTTTATTGATTTTTTCCTCCTCTTCTTCCTCTCCCCCCCGTATATATATCATGCATATTACGCAAGCAAGACACAAAGAAACTGATAAGCAGATGATCCAAAATTTTGTTTTCATAAAGCAGTGCGTGATTATTTTCGACAAATATAGCCATAAATAACTAAAAAACAACTAAATAGTCAGAAAAAAAACTGTCCCCCACTCACGTCGGAGAACAGCCACAACACAAACACAAAATAAAACACGACAAAACTACTATGCAATTTTTTAGCCTGCTCTATGTTTTGAGTAACATAACTACCGCCAATCAGGTATTCACATATCCAAGAGGGGTTTCAGGTTATTTGCATCTATAAAACGCCACACTAGCGTCCTTTGTTCATCGGTCTTTCTAAAAATATCTTAATTCTTATTGAATTCCTCTTTCTCTTAGTTTCAGCTGCCAGTTCCAAGCCGAACGTAGAGTGTCCTCCAAATTGGCTTCTGCCTTCCATCCCAACTCCTTATTAGCGAAGTCAGGATTAGCCCATACCTTCTCAATATCTCCGGCACGACGACCCACGATCTGATAATTAAGTTTCACACCGGTAGCTTTTCAAATGTATTGATCAGTTCCAATACAGAAACGCCTTTACCCGTTCCAATATTAAAGACTTCCACCTTCTCCTTCTGCTTGTTATTCAAAATGCGATCCATTGCGATAACGTGAGCCTTCGCCAAATCCACTACATATATATAGTCACGGATGCAAGAACCGTCCGGTGTATCATAATCATCCCCGAACACACTCAGTTTTTCACGAATACCCATCGCTGTCTGAGTAACATAAGGTAGCAAATTTTGTGGAACCCCATTAGGTAATTCACCTATTAATGCAGTGGGATGTGCGCCAATAGGATTAAAGTAACGCAACATAATAGCATTGATAGGCGATCCCGAAGCAACTGTATCACGAATAATTTCTTCATTGATCTGTTTTGTATTACCGTACGGAGACTCAGCTTCTTAATCGGAGCCTCTTCCGTTACAGGAAGAACATCGGGCTGACCATACACCGTACATGATGATGAAAAAATAATACCTTCTACTCCATGTTTCGGCATTAACTCCAACAGGTTAATCAATGAAACCAAGTTATTGCGATAATACAACAACGGTTTTTGTACCGATTCACCCACAGCCTTGCTAGCCGCAAAATGAATAATACCTTTTATACCCGGATATTTAGTAAACAGCTTATCCATTCCCTCAAGATCCAAGCAATCCAACTTTTCAAATGCAGGACGGATTCCTGAAACCTTTTCTATATTATCTACCACATCGGCGCTTGAGTTGGACAAATTGTCCACAATCACTACGTCGTAACCGCTATTTTGCAGCTCTACTACCGTATGAGAACCGATGTAGCCGGTTCCTCCTGTTACTAAAATTCTTTCTTTCATAATACTTAATATTCTGTCGTTTTCTAATAGGTTCAAAACAACTTCGACGGGTAGATCCCTTTTCGTATCATATCATTGATACGAAGCAGGACTTGTATCTTGTCATCATGCGATACCAATCCCATCCATCTGGCAGGTGTCTCAATCACTTTCACCCTGACTCCGTCAGCAATACGCTCATTCATAAAAGCCGGAATAGAATAATGGGCTTTCATATCCATTCCATTCTCATCTATGAACTTATCGAACGCCTTCTTCATCTCACCGAATACCTGCGGAGTAAATCCCCACATATTCATTGAAACCAAGCTGTTGTCATCCAAAGCCACCCATTTATGTAATTCATTAGGATACATCGGATTTCCACTTATCCGTTCTACTCCTACACGGTCTGTAACGGACAACAGATATCCCTTTTCATCCACTTCACAAATACCACGGGTAACCCCTCCGCTTTCCGCCAATACATTTCTCAGCCTGTAGCAAATATTGAAACTATGGTAGTCAGCTTCTCCCAACATCACCAGATTATTATATAACAATTCAAAACTTTCTCTTTGGTAAAAGTTCACGGCATTTATCACACCGAATGGAGAGTCAATCAACTCTTCTCCCATCAGAACAGCTCTTACCGAACCGTACAGTGCTTTGCGCTTCGGATTACGCTTTTCTTCAGGAATCGTTTCCACATCCTGATAAACATACTCCACTTCTACCACATGTTCGTATTTGCCTGATACCAGTTTCTTGAATTCTTGTTCAAAATGTCTGCTTATGACAAATACGATCTTATTAAATCCGACTCTTACGGCATCATATATGGAAAAATCTAATATTGTTTCGCCATTAGGACCTATTCCCTCCAGCTGTTTCAATCCACCATATTTATTCCCCATAGTGGCCGCGAGTACAATCAAGGTCATAGCCATTTAATCTCTCTATTAATTCTAATGCAAAAATAAGCATAAAAATTGAATTTACGGACAAGAACAATGGATTTCTTTCTAATAAAAAAGTCCGAAGCTGTGCTCCGGACTTCTGAATCGGTTTATTTTAACGATGAAGTGAATTTATTCTATTCCAAACAAAACACCCAAGCCTTTGTCTACACCTGAAAATCCCATGAATGCCATTGCCAGCAGACCGGCAGTAACCAATGCGATAGCCATTCCCTGCATTCCTTTAGGTATATTCACCAAACTTAATTGTTCACGGATACCTGCAAACAACACCATAGCCAAAGCAAAACCAAGAGCTGTAGAGAAGGCATAAACCACCCCCGTCAACAAATCAAAGTCTTTCTGGATTACCAAAATAGCCACACCCAGAATACAGCAGTTAGTAGTAATCAACGGAAGAAAGACTCCTAATGCCTGATAAAGGGCGGGAGATACCTTCTTCAAAATGATTTCCACCATCTGTACCAATGCTGCAATGACAAGGATAAATGCAATGGTCTGCAAATATTCCAACCCGAAAGCATCGAGCACGAATTTCTGGATAAGATAGGTAACAATGGTAGCGATGGTAAGCACGAATGCAACAGCCGCTCCCATACCCGTAGCTGTCTCAACTTTCTTGGATACACCGAGGAATGGACAAATACCCAAGAATTGTGACAACACAATGTTGTTCACAAATATAGCGGTGATAAATATCAATATATATTCCATTTTCTTACTTTTTACGGGTTATGCTTTCTTCAGTTTATTCACAATCGCAATGAGGTAACCCAATGCAATGAAGGCTCCCGGTGCGAGAACGAAAATCAACATTCCGTATTGCTCCGGCATAATAGCGATATCAAACAATTTACCTGTACCAAGGAACTCACGTACACCACCAAGGATGGTCAATGCAAGTGTAAATCCTAGTCCCATACCCAATCCGTCAAAGAATGAAGGAACAGGACCGTTCTTTGCGGCAAACGCTTCGGCGCGTCCCAGCAAGATACAGTTTACCACAATCAACGGAATAAACAATCCCAAAGTAGCATACAGCGCCGGCACATATGCCTGCATAATCATCTGCAACAAGGTTACAAATGATGCAATAACCACAATGAATGCAGGAATACGCACCATATCAGGAATCAGATTCTTGATAGATGAAATTACCACATTCGAACAAATCAACACAAACATGGTTGCCAGTCCCATACCCATACCATTGATGGCAGAAGAAGTGGTTCCCAATGTAGGACACATACCCAAAAGGAGTACAAACGTAGGATTCTCTTTGACAATCCCGTTCATCAATACTTTAAAATTATTCATAGTCTGCTCCTTCCTTATTTTTTGTTTTTACAATCTTTGCTTTGGGCATTCTGCTTTTTTACAGTCCGCCTTGTCGCAGTTAGCAGGATCACATTTACCACCACAAGCAGCTTTGCAGGCAGCAGAGTCACAGGCTTGTCCGCAACAATCCTGAGTTCCCTCACATTGTGCCTTAGCTGCTTTGGGGTCATCGGCAGCAGTTTCAGACACCTGCTGTGTCGCACCGCTGGAACCATCCACATTTTGGCCACTATATGCCGCATAAGCATTATTCACAGCTTTCAGAAAAGCACGTGTCGTGATAGTAGAAGCAGTGATTGCATCTATCTGACCGCCATCTTTATTTACAACCAATGCTTTCTGTCCCGGATTCATACCAGTAATATCGCCTTTGCCGCCTTTCTTAAACCAATCGGCTGCCTTTGATCCCAGTCCCGGAGTTTCTGCATGACTCAACAAAGAATAGTCTATAATATTACCCTCTTTATCGAAACCTACCAATACATTCAACGCACCACCAAAACCATTTGCAGAAGACTCTACGGCTGCACCAATAAATTCTCCTCCTTTGGTTGCTTTATATATCTTATAAGTAACGCCTTCCAATTCTATGGTTTCAGGAGCTTCGGCAGGATTATTGTCAAATCCCGGAACTACGATAGCAATGGCATCACTCAAAGCCTTGGCATTAGCCTGTGCAATGGGTTCCTTTGTCAACTCATTCACATAACCCAGCAATGCTCCGGCTACCACGGTTACGCCTGTCAGCACGATAACCATGTTTTTCAAAGATGATTCTAGTTTTTTCATTTCTTCACGACCTCCCCGAATCTTTTAGGTTTACAATAAGTATTGATTAACGGAGTAAATGCGTTCATAATGAATATAGCGAAAGACATACCTTCGGGATATGCACCGAACAAACGGATAACCACGGTCAGGAAACCGATAGCCACACCGTATATAATCATACCTTTATGAGTCATAGGCGAAGTAACATAGTCGGTTGCCATGAAAATAGCACCCAACATCAAACCACCTGTAAACAAGTGAGCCAACGGAGATGCGTAAGCAACCGGATCAACCAAATGCATCAGCCCGGCAAATACAAATACTGTCACCAGAATAGATACAGGAATATGCCAGGAAATAATCTTTTTCCATAGCATATATCCCAGACCAAGCAATAAAGCCAATGCACTCACCTCACCTAGTGAACCCGGGTTATTACCCAGAAACAGACTTAATGTATCGGGCAACTGACCTAAAGCATTTACATCACCCTTTACAGCCATTTTCATCAATGCCAGCGGAGTAGCACCGGTTTCAGCATCGGTATAACTTCCCCATTGTTGAACCAACGGCCATGAAGTCATCTGCACAGGAAAAGAAATCAGCAGGAAGATACGACCTACCAGCGCGGGATTGAAAGGATTACAACCCAATCCGCCGAAAGTCATCTTGCCCACACCGATTGCCACCAACGCACCGATGATAATAATCCAAAGCGGCAAGTTGGAAGGCAGATTGAATGCCAGCAACACACCGGTTATAATAGCCGAACCATCACAGATGGTAGAGCGTTCTCTCTTCAAAATAAACTTGGTAATCGCCCATTCGAAGAATACACAAGCGGCAACCGAGGTCAAGGTCACCACCACGGCGCCCAGTCCGAACATATAAAATGACACCAGCAACGCAGGTATCAACGCAATGAGTACACCATACATATTCTTCTGTATGCTGTCACCGCTATGAACGTGAGGCGATAATGATACTATTAATTTATTAGCCATACTATTTTGTCGAATTATTTTTTAGCATTACGTGCACGGATGATACCGCCTACTGTGCCCTTACCCAAACGGATATAGTCCAGCAAATAACGATGAGACGGACATGTAAACTGACACGAACCGCACTCGATGCACGACATTACATCTTCTTTTTCTACTCTCTCCCAGTCCTTATGAGCTGAAAGTGTCGCCAACAAGAAAGGCTCCAATCCCATAGGACACACACTGACGCACTTGGCACAGCGGATACAGGGCTGAGCTTCCGCACGGGCAGCTTCCTTATCATTCATAATCAGCACACCCGAACTACCTTTACAAATGGGAACTTCCGTATTAACCAGTGCTTTACCCATCATCGGACCGCCACCAATCACTTTTCCCGTATCTTCGGGCAAACCGCCAGCCGCATCAATCAGCTGGCTCATCGGGGTACCCATACGGGTGAGGAAGTTGGAGGGGTTCTTGACAGACTTACCCGTAACGGTCACGATACGTTCAAACAAAGGTTTGTTTTTCTGAACGGCTTCATAAACGGCAAATGCAGTACCTACATTCTGAACTACCGCACCCACATTGATAGGAATAGCGGGAGGAGCAGGAACCTGGCGACCGATCACAGCATCTATCAACTGTTTCTCACCACCTTGCGGATATTTCACCTGCAAAGGAACTACCTCTATACCGGGATACTGAGCAGCCTTTTCAGTCATCAACTTAATAGCATCCGGTTTATTATTTTCAATACCGATATATCCCTTGGTCACTTTTGCAGCTTTCATCAGGATGCTTACACCTACCAGTACTTCGTCTGCCTTTTCCAGCATCAAACGATGGTCGGCAGTGAGGTAAGGCTCACATTCTACAGCATTGATAATTACACATTCCGCCTTGCAGCCCGGAGGAGGAGAAAGTTTCACATGAGTAGGGAAACAAGCACCGCCCATACCTACTACACCTGCATTTTTCACTTTAGCAACGATTTCTTCGGGTGTGAGAGCACACTCTTTCACCAATGTCGAACTGCGGTCTATTGATTCTTCCCATTCGTCACCATCCACATCGATAAAGATAGCCGGCTTGCGGTAACCGCTAGCATCGATTACGGCGTCTACCTTGTTCACTTTACCGGATACAGACGAGAAGATGGCTGCTGAAACAAAGCCACCCGCCTCAGCAATCTTCGTACCTACTTCACCACATCGCCTTTTTTCACGATGGCAGTAGCAGGAGCACCGATATGCTGTGACAAAGGAAATACCGCTTGCTTAGGAAGTGCAAGTGTTTCAATGGCTTTGCCTGCTGACAATTTATTTTCTGCTGGATGTACTCCACCAATTCTAAATGTCTTCACTGTTATATCTTTTTAATTTTTACTTACTTTGAATTTTGATTATGCTTCCGTTTTCGGAGCCTCAGCTTTCACCGCTTCCGCTTTCGGAGTTTCCACCTTTGAAGCCTCTACTTTTACAGCAGGTTTTGCAGCAGCCTCACCAGCCGGCACTTCTACTTTCGGTTTACGTGGCGGGAAATTGATAGCTTGGATAGCCCCTTTCGGACATTCCGATTCGCATTTACGGCAAGACTTACACTTAGCCGGATCAATGTATGCCAAATTATTTTCCAACGTAATGGCTTCGAACGGACACACTTTCACACACTTTCCACAACCAATACAACTAGCCTTGCAAGCTTTGTTGGCAACAGCTCCCTTATCCTTGTTCACACACATCACCACTACGCGGCGGTTGTTCTTTCCTTTCGGACGAATTTCAATGATCTTACGCGGACAAGCTTTGCTGCAAGCCCCACAAGCTGTACATTTTTCTTCGTCCACTTCCGGAAGACCGGTTTCAGGATTCATGTGAATAGCATCAAACTGACACGCTTCCACACAATCACCACAACCCAGACAACCGAATGTACAACCCGTCTCACCACCTGAAGTGGCATGAGCGATGGCACACGATTTAGCTCCGTCGTACAGAGCAGTACGAGGGCGATTTTCACAACTACCGTTACATCTTACCACCGCAACTTTCGGTTCAGCAGCAACGGCTTCCAATCCCAAAATGGCAGCTACTTTCTCCATTACCGGAGCACCACCAACCGGACATAACTTACCCTCCAGCGAACCGGCATCGGCAGCCTTCACGCAGGCACCGGCAAAACCAGAGCAACCGGGATAACCACATCCGCCGCAATTCGCCTGAGGAAGCACTTCGCTCACCTTGGCAATCCGCGGATCTTCATACACAGCAAACTTCTTAGAAGCGGCATACAAGATTACCGCGCAATCAAGCCAATCGCTCCCAACGAAATTACTGCAACCAGAATTAAATCCATAAATTTTAGTTAGTTATTTATTAATTATTTTTTATTGGTTCAAGCGTAAATGAAAACTTCTTGCTCAACTTATTCCTGCATACATATATAATAAGGTAATACGGGAGCAAGGCTGACAAAGCAACAAGCGCCGACCTTAACTCATTCCCCCCCGTAAGACGCATGGAAATAAATAAAGTAATCAGCAATACCAAGAAAGGGATACCAAAAGCCAGCAATACGGCTTGCATCCCCATGGAAGTAGTACCATAAATCATCACCTCCTCACCTATGCGGTAAGAAGATGCCTTCATGTCAAAAACATCAATCAGTTTCTCTTTACTTTCAGATGCATTGCAATGCCCTTTCACACTACAAGCCGAACAGGCAGAAGTTTGTACGATTCTCACCCGCACGTGAGAACCTTCAATGTTTTCCACAATACCACGATGTTTGATTATATCGGTCATTTTTGCAAACTCTACATTACAAAACTGCGACAAATGTACGACTTTAATTGGATTCTAAGAAGTATAAATGATATTTCACTATAAAAATCGATTTTTGTGTGGAGAAATTAAAATTAGAAACAAGAAAGGGAGGAAAATTTTAAATTCCCCCCTTTCTACTTGTAAAGTATATAATTTATTTCATTATCACATAGCCTGCATCCAAGAGTTTTTGACGAATGGATGCTATATGTTCCTCGTTTCTGGTTTCCATAACGACACGAAGGCACATCCGGTGACATCTGCACTCTCACTATTTCGCTCATGATGTACAGAAATTACATTTCCTCCCTGCTCTGCGACAATTTTGCTGACTCCCAACAGCTGCCCCGGCTTGTCTATCAAGTCCAAAGTTACTGCATAGGTACGTCCCGACTTCGCCATGCCGCGACTGATGACACGGCTCAATATCGTCACATCAATATTGCCTCCGGACACCAGGCAGACAGCTTTCTTACCCTTTACCGGTACTTTATTGAACATGGCTGCAGCAACAGACACAGCTCCCGCCCCCTCTGCAACAATCCGCTGGCGTTCTATCAATGCCAGAATAGCTGCGGCAATCTCGTCCTCAGTCACAGTTACAACTCCGTCCACATACTGATTTACCAAGTCAAAAGTATTTGTTCCCGGCTCTTTCACCGCGATTCCATCGGCAAAAGTGGAAACAGAGTGAAGACGCTCAATACGCGAATGAAGAATAGAATTTGCCATACTGGCCGCACCCAACGCCTGTACGCCATATACCTTGACAGATGGTTTCAAAGCCTTCAACGCATAAGCCACTCCCGAAATCAGTCCTCCCCCACCAATGGGAACAATGACTACCTCCACATCCGGCATTTCCTCCAATAATTCCAAACCGATAGTACCTTGTCCGGCTATCACGTTCTCGTCATCAAAGGGATGAACAAAAGTATATCCCTTTTCATCACGCAATTGCAGGGCTTTCTGATAAGCATCATCATAGACTCCCGGAACCAAACAAACTTCCGCCCCATAATGCTTCGTAGCCTCAACTTTAGATATAGGCGCTCCTTCCGGAAGACAAATCAACGACTTGATACCGCACTTAGTGGCAGCCAATGCCACCCCTTGCGCATGATTACCGGCAGAACAGGCTATCACGCCTCTCGCCTTTTCTTCATCGGACAATTGGGAAATCTTGTAATAAGCACCACGCACTTTAAACGATCCTGTGAGTTGCAGGTTTTCGGGCTTCAGATAAACTGTACTCTCAGGATTTATCTGAGGAGCATAAATCAAATCAGTGCGACGGACAACCTCTTTCAGGACATGAGCCGCTTTGTATATTGCATCTAATTGTAGCATAGGTATAACACTCTTGTTTTTAAATTGGGTGCAAAGCTACAAATAAAATTGATTCCTTACACTCACATACAACGTAAAATTGTTATTCTTTTCTCTTTGTTCTCCTTTTCACTTGTCGACAAAGTTCACACTCAAGGAAGTATGTAAAAGCCCCGGCAGCACTATCGTTTTCATTTTGACACTCCTTATCTGCTGTCTTATTTTAATTTCGACGTAATCTGTTTATTGCTCTCGGCTACTTCCACCAGATAAACACTGGCACAAATAAGAACAATCGCCGCCAACTGCGTCCATGAGAAGCGATCCTGCCCCAAAACAAAAGAAGTCACCGTAGCAACAATCAATATTAAATACCCGTAAATGGCTACTAATGTCGTTTTCAGATATTTCAGCCCGAGAGGAAGTAATAAATAACTAATGGTGGTAGGAAATACCAAAACAAAAAGCAAGATCAACATAGGCGTAGAGAAAAGTGACATTTTCAGTATAGGAGCATCAAAACCATAAATCGTATTGACAACAACAGCCATAACAGCCGCCCCTAAAAAAGTATATTTTAACATCGTCATATCTCCCACTCCTTTTAACAGACGGTTACTGAAAACAAGATAGACGGCATAAACCAATGAACTGGCCAAACACATCAAATTACCTAACGGAGCATTGGAGCAAGATCGTCACTAGGTTGTGTGGATATGCATAGAACAGCTCCTCCCAATCCCATTCCAATGCCAAGCACTTTCATCCAGGTTACTTTTTCCTTATAAAACAATACAGAGATAATGAATACCCATATAGGCTCCAAACTGACAAAAATAGAACTGGAAACCGGAGTAGTCTTACTGATACCCAACAAATAAAAAAACATATATCCATAAATACCTAAAGCCCCTAAAATAAAGAGCTGCCATTTCTGACGGATAGTGGAGTTTTCGGGCTTGCAAAATATATCAATAAGCCAAAAAGCGGCGGCCCCAAATACCAATCGGAAAGTAACCCCTGTCACAGGAGCTATCCACAAAGGTAAAAGATATTTCAACGCGTTCATATTAAAGCCTCCCAACGCTTTGGAGACAACCATGCTAAGGTTTGCTTCAACTTGTTTATTCATACTTCATGCTGTTATTACGTGGGTATTTTTTCTTTATAAACTCAACTTTTCTTGCTTCATCACCACAAACATGGCCATCAGCGCCACCATCAAAATTGAGCCAGAAAGCAAAAAGTCTGCGAGTCAGAATGAAACAAGCTCTGTACTGCATCTACA
>ENA-OQCN01000074-OQCN01000074.1-human-gut-metagenome-genome-assembly--contig:-NODE-74-length-42802-cov-5.797868_pt1 | contig 42802 bp, 44 predicted proteins | sample MGYA00242497_ERZ504576 | MGnify/ENA primary metagenome ERZ504576 (study PRJEB26092, sample SAMD00036296) | human gut metagenome | host: Homo sapiens | study: EMG produced TPA metagenomics assembly of...
TGTGTTCTTATCTACACGTTACTGTTCACTCCGTTCTCAGTAACGTAGCCAAAATTCATTCCAGATTGCCTGCGGCAATGGAATTTTGGCTTGTATGTCTCGGGATTTTGGCATATTCATGCCAAACACCTCGCGGGATAGTGATGTGTGAACAAGTAACATCTACACAACGTAAATTGTACTTATTTTAATACACTATTGACAAATTCTGTCATTTCTTGTAATATCATATAAAACATATCGAATAACTATGAAAAGTAGAGAATGCAAAAAACTACTGGTACCTTAAAGGAGATGAAACATGATCAGAAAATTATTTGCCTTTGGTCTTGCAGTTGTACTGGCATTGATGCCGGTACAGGCTTTTGGAAAAACGGTGTCTATCACTAATGTTTCCTATGATCCTACCAGAGAGATGTTTGAACAGTATAATAAAATATTTGAAGACCACTGGAAGGAGAAGACCGGGGAAGATGTGGAAGTGATACAGTCCCATGGCGGTTCAGGGAAACAGGCACTGGAGGTAGCCAATGGTCTGGATGCAGATGTGGTAACCCTGGCACTTGAATATGATATTGAGTCTATTGAAAACGCAGGGTTGATCAAGGCAGGATGGAAAGATAAATTTGACAATGACAGTTCTCCTTATACATCCACTATCGTATTTCTGGTGAAGAAAGGAAATCCCAAGGATATCAAAGACTGGGACGATCTGACGAAAAAAGGAGTGGGAGTAGTAACACCAAATCCGAAAACCTCCGGCGGTGCCAGATGGAACTACATGGCAGCGTGGGCTTACGCAGATAAAAAGTATGGTGGCGATGAAGCGCAGATGAAGGAATTTATCAAGAAACTTTACCGGAATGTGGTGGTTCTTGACTCAGGCGCAAGAGGTGCAACGACCTCTTTCGTGGAGAACGGACAAGGAGATGTGCTGGTTGCGTGGGAAAATGAAGCTTATCTATCCATGCGGGATTATCCGGATGAGTATGAGATTGTTACTCCAAGCGTAAGCATTCTGGCACAGCCTTCTGTGTCGGTGGTAGATGAAGTGGTGGATTACAGAGATACAAGAGATGTGGCAACTGAGTATTTGAATTATCTGTATTCCGACGAAGCACAGGAGATCGCAGCAGAGAATTATTTCCGCCCCACTAATGAGAAAATCCTGAAGAAGCACAGTGATACGTTTGATCTGAATATAAATCTGGCAAATATCAGTGATTATGGCGGATGGGATAAAGTGCAGGAGAAACATTTCACAGATGGCGGAATTTTCGATCAGATTTATGAGAGATAAAGGAAGACAAGATGAAGCAAGAGCATAAGCACAGACAGAATATATGAGACAGGAGAGGTGGTAATTGATTATGAAAAAAAGAAATAAACCGGTGATTCCAGGGTTTGGGCTCTCCATGGGAATTACCATTTCCATATTGAGTCTGGTAGTTCTGATCCCCCTGGCAAGCCTGGTGATCTACACAGCGAAGCTGAGTTTTAAAGATTTTATCGAAACCATCACAAGGGCCAGAGTGCTGGCATCCTTTTATACCAGTTTTGTATGTGCTTTTGCAGCAGCAGTAATAAACGGGATTATGGGAACTGTTCTTGCGTGGGTGCTTGTGAAATATGATTTTCCGGGCAAGAGGCTTATGGATGGGATGATCGAACTTCCCTTTGCTCTTCCCACAGCGGTAGCAGGTATTGCGCTGACATCCCTGACTTCAGATTCCGGAATTGTCGGCAGCTTTTTTGCAGGATTCGGTATCAAGATCGCATACACAAGAATCGGCATTACAGTGGCTATGATATTTGTAGGGATACCGTTCGTTGTGCGAAGTGTACAGCCGGTTCTGGAAAAGATGGATAATTCTTACAGCGAGGCAGCAGGAGTGCTGGGAGCAAAGAAAACAACTATCTTCTGGAAGGTCATTTTTCCGGAGCTGAAGCCTACGATCTTTGCGGGAACCGGACTTGCGTTTGGAAGATGTCTGGGTGAATATGGAAGCGTTGTATTTATCGCAGGAAATAAACCCTATTATACAGAAATCACACCGCTGGTTATTATGTCAGAGCTTCAGGAATTTGATTATTCCAGTGCAACGGCAATCGCACTTGTGATGTTGGCAGTTTCATTTTTCATTCTGTTCCTTAACAGTATGATACAGCAGAGAAATGCAAGAATTTTAAGAGGAGGAAATGCCTGATGGACAACAATGAAAAGACTTCGGAGAAAATTACAAAATGGCTGCTTGTCGGGATCAGTGTTCTGTTTCTGGCAGTCATGCTCCTTCTTCCTCTGATCACTGTGATCACAGAAGCATTGCGGAGCGGATGGAAGGTCTATGTAGCTGCAGTGACAGATGAGTACACCATCAAAGCACTTCTTCTTACAGTGAAGGCAACAATTTTTGCTGTTGTTTTTAACACTGTTTTTGGTGTTTTTGCAGCCTGGGCATTGACGAAGTTTCAGTTCAGGGGTAAAAAGCTTCTCACTACCCTGATCGATCTTCCGGTTACTATTTCCCCTGTTATTGCAGGTCTGATCTTTCTTCTGATTTTTGGACGACAGAGTCCTGTTTACTTTTTTCTCATGAAGTTAGGGATTAAGTTGTATTCTCTGTACCGGGAATCATTATTGCAACTGTATTTGTAACCTTTCCTTTTATTTCCAGAGAGCTGATTCCGGTTCTGGAAGCAGAAGGAAGCGATGAGGAGGAAGCGGCAGCCTGATGGGAGCAGGTGGATGGACCATTTTCTGGAAGATTACATTCCCGCATATCAAATGGGCATTACTGTACGGAGTTGTGCTCTGTACGGCAAGAGCAATGGGAGAGTTTGGAGCGGTATCTGTACTTTCCGGACATTTAAGAGGAAAGACCAATACACTTCCTCTTCATGTAGAGATTTTGTTTAATGAGTTTCAGTATGTTCCGGCGTTTGCCGTATCTTCGCTGCTTGTGATCATGGCGGTTATCATTCTGGTAGCCAGAAGCCTGATCGAATATAAAGGAAAGAAGGAAGCCTGATATGTATGTAGAGTTAAAAAATATCAATAAGACATATGGTTCTTACCAGGCATCAAGGAATGTGAATTTCGGAATTGAGAAAGGTAAGCTGATCGGTCTGCTGGGACCAAGCGGAAGTGGAAAAACTACCATTCTTCGAATGATCGCAGGTCTGGAAACCCCGGACAGCGGAGAAGTTATTATTGATGGAAAAGTGGTAAATGATGTTCCGGCCAGTCAGCGTGGGATTGGATTTGTATTTCAGAATTATGCGTTATTTCGCTATATGACAGTTTATGACAACGTTGCATTTGGCCTGAAGGTTCAGAAGGCAGACAAGAAGAAAATTGATACCAGAGTCAGAGAACTGATCAAACTGGTGGGACTGGAAGGACTGGAAAAAAGATATCCAAGCCAGTTATCCGGCGGTCAGAGGCAAAGGGTGGCATTTGCCAGAGCCCTTGCTCCAAATCCCCAGGTGCTGCTTCTGGATGAGCCTTTGCAGCCATTGATGCAAAATCCGTCAGGAACTGCGAAGCTGGTTAAAGGAGATGATCGGGAAGCTGGGAATTACCAGTATTTTCGTTACTCATGATCAGGATGAAGCCATTGAAGTAGCAGATGAGATTATTATCACCAATGCAGGACGGATTGAACAGAAAGGAACTCCTATAGGGGTTTACAGAAATCCGGAGACTGCTTTTACAGCTGCCTTCTTCGGACATCCATCTGTGTTGAAAAACGCAGATGATTTCCATACTTTTGCTCAGGCAGAGGGAGCAGACAAGATCATTGTCCGTCCGGAATTTGTAAAAATCTCCAAACTGGATGAGGTGGAGAAGTTCAAAACTTCCGTATCCCGGGGAGTGGTTGAACGGGTTTCTTTCAGGGGAGATAATCTGGAACTTCAGGTGAGAGTCAACAATTCCGTAGTAACTGCCAGAAGAAGCCTGGAGAAAGCAGATATCCGGGAAGGTGAGACTGTGAATGTATTCCTTTACAGGATTTTTGCACTGAGAGGTGACAGTGTACAGCTGATCGAAAATGAGGCTGTAAGGGATGACTTTGTAATTATCTGACAGCGGTGGCTGCGGCGACTGACGACAATGAAGAAATAAGAAATTCAGACGCAAGACTGATCGGAAAATCAACTTGCTGGCACACTGGTATGGAGGAAAGGGTAAGAGAGAATGAGAACAGAGAGAATCAGGACAGATGTGCTGATCATCGGCGGCGGTACGGCAGGATGCTTTGCAGCCTATGTGATCGGCAAAAAAAGCGGCAGAAAAGTTCTGATCGCAGAGAAAGCGAATATTAAGCGAAGCGGATGTCTGGCGGCGGGTGTGAATGCATTGAACGCATATATTACAGAAGGCAGAGTGCCGCAGGATTATGTGGATTATGCCAAAAAGGATGCCCATGGAATCGTAAGAGAAGACCTTCTTCTTACCATGTCAGAGAGATTGAATCATGTGACAAAGGTGATGGAAGATCTGGGGCTGGTCATCCTGAAGGACGAAAACGGAAAATATGTTGCCAGAGGAAACCGAAACATCAAGATCAATGGCGAAAATATGAACCAATCCTTGCAAAGGCGGCAGCTGAACAGGAGAATGTTACGGTTCTCAATCATGTAAATATTACAGATTATAAAACAGAAAACAAAAAAGTCACAGGCGCAGTTGGATTCAGCGTTAATGAGGATATTTTCTATGACATTGATGCGAAAGCAGTTCTTTGTGCCACAGGTGGTGCAGCGGGACTTTACAGACCGAATAATCCGGGATTTTCCAGACATAAGATGTGGTATCCTCCGTTTAACACAGGTGCAGGATATGCAATGGGACTTCTTTCCGGTGCGGAGATGACAACCTTTGAGATGCGTTTCATTGCATTGAGATGTAAGGACACGATTGCTCCTACAGGAACTATTGCTCAGGGTGTTGGGGCCAGACAGGTCAATGCACATGGTGATATTTATGAAACAAAATATGGTCTGACAACTTCCCAGCGAGTTTACGGTACAGTCATGGAGAACAGAGAAGGAAACGGTCCATGTTATCTCAGAACGGAAGGTATTTCCAAAGAACAGGAGCAGGACCTTTACAAAGCTTACCTGAATATGGCACCGTCCCAGACTCTGAAATGGATGGAAGCCGGAAAAGGACCATCCGAAGAGAATGTAGAGATTGAGGCACAGAGCCATATATTGTAGGCGGACATACAGCCAGCGGTTACTGGGTAGATAATAACAGAGCTACAACTATTGAAGGTTTATACGCAGCCGGAGACGTGGCAGGAGGATGTCCGCAGAAATATGTAACCGGTGCACTGGCAGAAGGTGAGATCGCAGCAGAGGCAATTTTGGAATATCTGAATGGTAAAGATGATGACCGGATCGCAGCGGAAAATAAGGAAGAAGCTTTGGAGTGTGGTGGAGAACAGGAGCTGTCTCAAACTGCAATAGCTAAGAAGGCAGAATACGAATCACATTTGAATGCTTCCCGTTCTTTGATGAATGCAGAGCAGCTTGAGGAAGCCATGCAGAAGATTATGGATCAGTACGCAGGAGGAATCAGTACAGACTACAGATACAGCGGATGAGTCTTGCAAAGGCAGATGAAAAGATCGCAGCATTGTTGCCAGTAGTTGACACTCTGGCAGCAACAGATACTTATGAACTGATGCAGATTTATGAACTTCGCGAACGACTGATCGTGTGCCAGGCAGTGATCGCACATCTGGCAGCCAGAAAGGAAACCAGATGGCATAGTTTCGGAGAGAATACAGACTACCCGCAGCAGAGCGAAGAGTGGATGAAATATGTAAACTCCCGTATGGAAAACGGCGAGATTAAGATCTTATATCGTGACTGATCACAAAGGAAAATACAGGTTTGAATACAGCAGAGAAAGGAGCAGGTGAGAGATGAGCATTCGGATTCAGAAAAGTAAATGTGCAGGATGCGGCAGATGTATCGAAGCCTGTCCCGGAAATCTGATCAAAAAGGATAAAGAGAACAAAGCCTTTATCCGTCAGGTAAGAGACTGCTGGGGATGTACTTCCTGTATTAAGGAATGCAGGCATGATGCCATCCGCTTTTTCCTTGGAGCTGATGTGGGAGGCAGAGGTGCAAGTATGGTTGTATCAGAGAAACCGGATATTTCCACATGGACAGTGGAGAAGCCGGATGGCACTAAGATCACTATTCAGGTTAATAAGAAAGACGCTAATAAATATTAAACATAAGTATGTATTCTCAGAGTCTTTAGAGTGTGTTTGAAAAATGCTTTACGCAAGATGTGCGTCACAATTTGTGGGAGATTTTGTTCGGATGAGGGCGTCGTAGCGGGCTACGACAACCGAATTCGGACAAAATATACCGCAAAGTGGGGCGTGCAGATTGCGGGAATGATTTTTCAGACACGCTCTAGTGTATTTGCTCAAGTACGAAAAGATTCCGAGTATAAACAAACAGAGGAGGATAATGCAATGAGTAACTTATCTCATCTTGATGCGCTTGAGGCAGAGGCGATTTATATTATGCGAGAAGTAGCAGCCGAGTGTGAAAAGCCGGTTATGCTCTATTCTATAGGAAAGGACAGCTCCGTTATGCTCCATCTGGCGATGAAGGCATTTTACCCGGAGAAACCTCCATTCCCGTTCCTTCACATTGATACTACATGGAAATTCCATGAGATGATCGAATTCCGCGACAGAATTGCAAAGGAAAACGGAATTGATATGCTGGTTTACACCAATGAAGAGGGTGTAAAGGCAGGAATCAACCCATTTGACAATGGTTCTGCATATACAGATATCATGAAAACACAGGCGTTAAAACAGGCTCTGACCAAATATGGATTTACAGCGGCATTTGGAGGCGGCCGTCGTGATGAGGAGAAATCCAGAGCAAAAGAAAGAATCTTCTCTTTCCGTAATTCAGCTCAGGCATGGGATCCGAAAAATCAGAGACCGGAGATGTGGAAGCTTTACAACACTAAGATCCAGAAGGGAGAGAGTATGCGAGTATTCCCAATTTCCAACTGGACAGAAAAGGATATCTGGCAGTACATTCAGCGTGAAAATATCGAAATTGTACCGTTATATTTTGCAAAAGAAAGACTGGTCATCTACAGAGACGGAAATATCATTATGGTGGATGATGACAGATTAAAACTCCGTCCGGGTGAAAAGATTGAAAACAAAAAAGTCAGATTCCGTACTCTTGGATGCTATCCGCTTACTGGAGGTATTGAATCTGAAGCAGATACTCTGGATGAGATTATTGATGAGACGTTAAGTGCTGTTTCTTCTGAACGTACCAGCAGGGTGATCGACCACGAGGCAGCAGGCAGCATGGAGAGAAGAAAGAGAGAGGGGTATTTCTAGAATGAAAGGATTATTGAAATTTATTACATGCGGAAGTGTGGATGATGGAAAATCCACTCTGATCGGACATATTCTTTATGATGCAAAGCTTCTCTATGCAGATCAGGAGAAAGCTCTGGAGCTGGATTCCAAAGTAGGAAGCAGAGGCGGTGCCATTGATTATTCTCTTCTTCTGGACGGTCTGATGGCAGAGCGTGAACAGGGAATCACCATTGATGTTGCATACCGTTATTTTACAACAGATAACAGAAGCTTCATTGTTGCAGATACACCCGGACATGAAGAATATACAAGAAACATGGCAGTGGGTGCGTCCTTTGCAGATCTGGCAGTTATCCTGGTGGATGCTTCACAGGGAGTACTGGTACAGACAAGACGTCATGCAAGAATCTGCGCATTGATGGGAATCCGTTACTTTGTATTTGCAGTAAACAAAATGGATCTTATTGAATATGATGAAAAACGTTTCCGCGACATTGAGAATCAGATCGCAGCACTGATAGAAGAACTGAAACTTGCCAATGTAACTATTATTCCGGTATCTGCCACAGAAGGTGATAACGTTACAACCAAATCTGACAATATGCCATGGTATAAAGGGGAGGCGCTTCTTTCCCATCTGGAAACCGTAGACATTAAGGAAGATACAGAGAAGGGCTTCTATATGCCTGTACAGAGAGTCTGCAGACCAAACCATGAGTTTCGCGGATTCCAGGGACAGATTGAGAATGGTGTCATCAGGGCAGGCGACCTTGTGACTACTCTTCCCAGTAAAGAAGAAGCTCATGTAAAGAGTATTCTTGTTGGCGATAAAGAAGTTCAGGAAGCTGTACAGGGACAGCCTGTTACCATCCAGCTTGACAGAGAAGTAGATGTTTCCCGCGGATGTGTACTTACCATTGATTCCGGCGCAGTTCTTACAGACTCTGTGGAAGCAGATATCCTCTGGATGGATGACAATGCTCTTACGGATGGCAAGAACTTCTTTGTAAAAATCGGTACAAAGATGATCCCCGGCCTGGTTACAAAAATCAATTATTCTGTGGATGTTAATACAGGTGAAAAGAAAAGCGCATATACCTTAAAGAAAAATGAGATTGCTTCCTGTACTCTGGAATTCTCAGAGAAGATTGTTGTAGACGAATTTGACAGGCACAGAACACTGGGAGAGCTGATTCTGATAGATCGTGTCACAAATATGACCTCTGCCTGTGGTGTTGTGAGAAAAACTTTTGTTTCTCAGGATAAATCCCAGATCGGAAAGGTGGACGAGCAGGTTCGCGCAGGACTGAAAGGTCAGACACCGGTAGTAGTGGAATTCCCGATCGGTAAAGAAGGAATCACTCTTGATTTTGCAGAGCAGGTAGAAAAGGGACTGGCTGTACTTGGAAGACATACCTATCTGTATCATCCGGCAGCGAGTGAAAATTATGCAGAAACTGTCCGCCATCTTAAGGCAGCAGGTCTGATCGTACTTCTTGTTCTTGATGAAAATACAGCAAAAGACGAGACATTAAAGACTCTGGATGGTTTCTATGCGAACTGGCAGATTGACGGAATCACTGTGAAAGATGCGATTGATTTCGTGAAAAAGAAATCTGCATTTACAGTGCAGAGTGTACATGATGGAAATTATATCTGATTATAACAGGGCTATAAATCGCCGCAGAGACAGAGAAAGTCTCTGCGGTATTTTGTTTTCTTGACAAGTGTCGTTACAGCGGATTATACTTATTTTCAAATATTCAGAATCCATAATAATACAGACAGGAAAGATAACAGAAATATGCAAACGAACAATGAAAGTAAACAAAACCAAAAAAAGAGATGATGCTTGGAACTTTGTTTGTAATTGCTACGATCATTATTCTGGCGATACCAACGAAGAAAAGACAGAAATAAAGATGAGTGAATATCGATCAGAATGTAGAATGGGCAATTGGTTACTGTTCACACACCACTATCCCGCGAGGTGTTTTGGCATGAATATGCCAAAATCCCGAGACATACAAGCCAAAATTCCATTGCCACAGGCAATCTGGAATGAATTTTGGCTAAGTTACTGTGAACGGAGTGAACAGTAACGGCAATTGTGAAGTGGCATTCAGATTACATATTATGCAGCAGAGTATGATATAATTCGTTTTGTATAATGGCGTCAGGATTAAGAGCATATGTAGAGCTGTGTAGCGAAGCGGATTGCGAATATCTGTTTGACTTTTGATGGGTGTACACGAGAACATTTTTTTACAGTGAAAGTTATCTGTATTATATTACAGAGGGTACTGTACAGATAATCAGGAGGTATTTTATGCGTTTGGAAAAAGTACAGGAAGCGTTAAAAACAAAGAAAATTCATTATGAATATACAGAGGAAAACGGATGCGGAAGCATCGACTTTATGTTTCGCGGTCTGAGATTCCATATATGGGAATATGAAGATCGTGTCTGGGGAGCGGAGACAAACGTGTTCGAAGCAGGCAGAAGCCAGGATATTGAGGGAGATTACGAGGAAATTATTTCCGGAGAAATCCTCTCATGGCCGGATATGCTGCCTGGGATGTAAGCATGTTACTGTTCACAGCAACACACTCCAGGGAGTTGAGATATGTGAAAAGTAACGTAAGTATTACTGCAGAAGGGAATGATATTTACGAAAAAATATAGAACCGGACAAATCGTATTAACCGCATGTATTGCAGCTGTCTGTATGTTTTCAGATGTCCATGGGGCAGAAGTGGCAGGTCCGCCGGCACCGAAATCCAAATCGGCACTGACACAAAAACCTGAAGCAACACCAATGCCTGAAGCAACACCAATACCTGCATCTACTCCAACACCGGAGCAGGAAACTGAGACAGATAAACAGAATCCGGCAGACCAGGGAACTTTAAGCAAGCCAGACCATCCGGACACTATCTCCGCAGATAAACTGGTATTTATCGGAGATTCCAGAACAGAGGGATTGAGGGATGCGGTAAACGATGACAGCATTTGGTCCTGTCTTTCTTCTATGGGATATGACTGGATGGTATCTACAGGAGTGCCGCAGGTAGAAGATCAGATTGAGGACAATACAGCGGTTATTATCCTGATGGGTGTTAATGATCTTTATCATGTCAATGACTACATCAGTTATATTAATTCCAAAGCTGCTGAATGGGGGAACAGAGGAGCGCAGACTTATTTCGTGTCTGTAGGTCCGGTGCAGAATGATCCCTATTGCAGTAATGCGGAGATTGAAAGTTTTAACGCGGCAATGCAGGCAAGCCTGAGTGGAGTTACCTACATAGACGTATATTCCCATCTGGTATCTGAGGGATTTTCCACCGTAGACGGAACCCACTATCCGGACAGTGTGTCCGTAGATATTTATAATTATATCCTGGACCATCTGGAGGAACAGATGAGTGGAATCTGGGGATAACAACATATGAACAGCAACTTCGGGGGCGACAATTCAGCGAAAATTTTGATGTTGTGTTGAGCCTGGAAGCATTTGGTGATATGATATGCAGATAAGGAAACGGAAATGAGCGGAATTTCGTTTCTCTGTGAAGTGGCTGAAAGTTCAGCGGGAGGAAAAATGAGTGTGCTGATTGCAGCAGTGATGAAATTATAAATGGAAATTGTTCGGTGTTCCTGCATTGGATTGCCGTACAGTTATCCGAATCGAAAATCAGGAGGAAAAAATGAGAGGACTGTATTCATCCAAAACAGAAATCAGACACAAAATTTTTACAGAAATTGCGAGGATGGCATATGAAGGCCAGTCTCCGGAGATGCTGGAAGAGCTTCCCTACAAGATTGTACCCGGTGAAATTGCGACTTATCGTGACAGTATTTTTCTGGAAAGAGCGGTAGTTGGTGAGAGACTTCGCGTTGCAATGGGGATGTCACTGAGAAAGGTTACAGAGCATGCGCCAATTTCCAAAGGTGTGGAGGCCAGCGTTATTGAGGAAAAGTATTATGAACCGCCGCTTATCAATGTGATCAAGTTTGCCTGTAATTCCTGCCCTGAAAAAAGGGTAATGATCACAGAGGGCTGTCAGGGGTGCCTGGAGCATCCCTGTGTGGAAGTCTGTCCAAAGAAAGCAGTGCATATGGAAGGCGGCAGATCCCATATTGATGAAGATGCCTGCATCAAATGCGGAAAGTGTCTGGAAGCCTGTCCGTATAATGCAATCATCAAACAGGAACGTCCCTGTTCAAAGGCCTGTGGCATGAATGCCATTGGTTCTGACGAATACGGAAGAGCGGAGATTGACCAAGACAAATGTGTATCCTGCGGACAGTGTCTGGTGAGTTGTCCGTTCAGCGCTATTGTAGACAAAGGACAGATTTTCCAGACTGTTATGGCATTAAAAAGTGAAACACCGGTGTATGCAATCGTGGCGCCTGCCATTGCAGGTCAGTTCCTAGGTATGGAGAATAATAAGATACGGGGTGCATTTCAGGCACTTGGCTTTACAGATGTAAGAGAGGTTGCAGTCGGTGCAGATCTGTGCACAGTGGAGGAGGCAAAGGACTTTTTGGAGGAAGTTCCTGAGAAACTTCCGTTTATGGCTACATCCTGTTGTCCGTCCTGGTCTATGATGGCTAAGAAATTATTCCCGGAACAGGCGAAATGTATCTCCATGGCACTGACACCCATGGTTCTTACTGCCAGACTGATCAAGCAGAAGGAACCGGATTGTAAGATCGTTTTCGTAGGTCCCTGCGCAGCCAAGAAGCTGGAAGCCAGCCGTAAGAGTATCCGCAGCTATGTGGATTTTGTGCTGACCTTCGAGGAAGTAGCAGGAATGTTTGATGCCAAAGGCGTGGACTGGAAAGATATTCCGGAAGGAGAACCACTGTTTCATGCCAGTGCTGACGGAAGAGGTTTCGCAGTCAGCGGTGGTGTGGCAGAAGCGGTTGTCCATGCGGTGAAGCGTATTGATCCTGATCGGGAAGTAAAGGTAATGAATGCAGAAGGTCTGCAGAACTGTAAGAAGATGCTCCAGATGGCCAAGATTGGTAAATATAATGGATATCTTTTGGAAGGAATGGCATGTCCGGGCGGCTGTGTAGCAGGTGCCGGTACTATCCAGACAGTTAAAAAAGCAGCAGCAGCTCTCGAAAAAATGAAGAAAGAGGCTTCGTTTACAGATGCCTATGACTCCAAATACAGAGCAAGACTGGAAAGCCTGGAGAAATTTGATGTGGAGTGAGATTCTGACTGAATCAGTGAAATCCTATATGGATTGCAAGTGTTTGAATGCAATCAGTATATAGCAGAGTGAATTACTCGGCAACTGAGTTACCAGAGCATCTGAATTAAGGCGGGATACCGCCTTTTTTCAGGGTGCATCCATGACACCACTACTGTTTGCTCTTTAGAGTTATACAGCTACTTTTATTATTTCCGGTGTTTTCAGTCCGGTTACGGACAGTTCTCTTTTTACTCCGGATACGGAGTGATATTTTCTAAGGATATTATATGCGCCTACGGCATCTGCGTTATAGGTTCTGTTTCCATCTCTGTACAACCCTCTCTCTTTCCGTTTGGACGGCTCTGCATATCTTTTCTCCACTTTCGGTGACAGCGGACTGCACTGGCTGGTATAACTTTCTTCCTGTTTTATGAAACGGATTCCATATCTTTTCAGCTTATATTCCAGCATGATATAGATCCTGTTATACGGCAGACTGTGAAACTTCTGGTTTGTCCTGTGTCCCAGGTCTTTTTCTCTCCGGATGTTCCGGATATCCCCTGCAATGACACAGGTGATCCCCTGTTCCCGGCAGTATTCTGCAAGATACCTTGTGACCTTGTGCAGATAATCCGTTACTGAATCATGTTTTCTCTTATATAACTTCCTGATATGTTTTGATGTGGTCGGATGTTTGACTCCCTTTCCGGACTGCTGTCCATACCACTGGGCCTGCACCCTTGCGATCTCTTTATGGAAATATCTTTCCAATCCAAGATACTTCCTGCCCAGAATAAACGTCTTCCCATTTTTAGAATCATAACACGTCATAAGGTTGTGAAGTCCCAGATCAATAGACAGTTCATGTCCGTTCTGTGGAAGTTCTTCCTGGTCAGGAATCTCATAAACAACAATAATTTTACAGTTTCCCTTCTCCGGCGGGTAGATCCGCAGCTGTTTGATCTGATCCATGCCCCTGAAAATCTTATTTTCAAGGTAAAGAAAGTTTTCATGGATCTGATACGTTTCTTCCATATATTTTTTTAATGCCTTTGGAAGGGACAGGCGGACTCTGTCCGTATCCCGCTCATGCACGATCCCCATCTGCAGATAGGTAATAGGGATACTTTCCTGCTTAAACCGCGGCGGTCTGGGAGTCTCGATCCCTCCGGATCTTTTCAGGGCGTAAAAAGACTTCCATGCCTTGTCCAGCAGCTTACAGACTTCCTGGGCGGTCTGGGACGGGAGCTGTTTATACCACAGATCCTCTTTATGGGCTTTTTTCTGATAATACCAGTCCGGATACTGCTCCATCCCGGTTTCTTTGTAATGCTGACGCTCGTAATTACAGACATTCCAGAGCTTGGATGCTGCATAGCACATATGCCCGATGAGATTCGCATATTCCCGGCTGACCTTTATGGATGTTTTCTTTGACAGCAGCATTTCCTCTCCTCCATCGTATCAGTAAGCTTTGCTCTGATGTTCGATATACCTGCGGATATTTTCTTCCGATACAGATCCGACCGTTTCCACATAATAGGAATGGTTCCACAGCTCCCCTTTCCAAAGCTGGTTCCTTATTTCCAGAAAACGTTCGAAAAGTTTCCTGCCGAAGATCCCCTTCAGGTATTTCACGATCGCAGTTATGGATAATTTCGGAGGGGCTGACACAAAACAGTGTACATGGTCTCCTTCCCCACATTCAAACAGCTGGACCGTAAAGCCTTATCTTCTGCGATCTCCTGCACCAGTTCCTGCAGATATGCCTCGACCTCCGCATTTAATATCTTCCGCCGGTATTTTACCGACCATACCATATGGTAATTAATATTGCACACACAAGTGCGATAATGTATAAGATTTTCTTTCATGCATATAGTATACCATGATATCAAAAATTTCGCAATAAAATATCGAACATATTTTCTTTTTTATAATGCTGGATACAGCTTTTTATAGGAGGGGGTTAAATTGAATGAAAACCGTTTTGTTATTTGTATTTATTATGAGTGCAGATATGCACAGTTTGCGCTTTCATCTCGGTAATTGAATTGCCGAGGATTCCCGCTTATTATCCTAAAAATGAATAATCGTCAGAAGAACTGTCAGGCTGAGTGATAAGTTTAACTGAATAGGGTAAGTCCCCTGCGGAGGTTGCGAAAAGCAATAAGCAGGGGACTTTTGTCAGCTATGTACAATATTGACTTAAATCAAAAAAAGTTTCATATAAGTCATGAAATAATTAACAGTATGTTGACTGAGATTTTATAGAATAACAAATTAAGTCAAGCGAACAGGCAAAAATATTTGACTGGAAATTTATAAATAGCAAATTAGGTCAAGAAATTAGTGCGGATTGTATGACTTGAAAATTAAAATCTATTGATTAAGTCAAAACACCAGTTAATAATTGTTGATTTATATTTCTGTTTTTTCAATTTAAGTCATCAGAGACAGATTTATCCTGTTTCCGTAACTTTGATTTTTTTCTGGAAATCTCTGGTATAGTGAATCTCATAATCAGAAGTTACGAAAAATGCCTGTACATCGTCCAGAGACTCGGCCAGTTTCATGCCATCCTCCAGACCAAGAGCAAAGCAGGTCGTGCTCAGCGCATCCCCATCCACAGACTGATCGGAAATAATGGTAACTGCAATCAGCCCGTTATCATAAGGATAGCCGGTTTTAGGATTGAGCAGGTGATGATACAAAGTGCCATCCTGTTCAAAGCATCTCTCATAAATTCCTGAGGAAACCACTGACTTATCCCTGATGTCCATAACAGCAATAGTTTCGCTTCGATCTGCAAATGGTTTCTGGATCCCGATCTTAAAAGCAGAATTGTCTGTTTTTTCGCCAATACAGAGAACATTTCCGCCAAGATTGATGATCGCACTTTTTACATCCTGAGAAACCAGATAATCCTTCAGGCGGTCTGCGATATAACCCTTGGCAATGGCACCGAGTTCGATTGCAGTATCGTCTGTCTTTAATGTAATCTCATTTTTATCTGTATCAACAGAGATATTGTGATAATTACATTTGGGCAGTGCTGCCTGGATCAGACTGTCCTTGGGCACTTTGGGATTTTCAGCAGTAAAATCCCACAGAGAAGTCAGCGGTTCAATAGCAATATCAAATGCACCCTCAGATAATACAGAATAATCAAGTCCCTTAGAAACCAGCTCCGCCAGAGAAGCCGACACCTGATAAGTATCCTCTGTCCCCTTCACAGGTGTAAGTTCCCGATGGTTTAACTGATATAATTCACTGTCATCTGCGGTGCGGCTGAATATTTTCTCATACTTGTCACAAAGATTCATGCATTCTGTAAGCAGCTCTCTGTCCTGAGAATCATAGATAGTGACCGTAACTGCAGTATTCAGTTTGATCGCAGTGGCAGAGATGGGATCTTGGGAACCGGCATCCGTATTTTTGACATTTTCCGTTTTTGCCGAACATCCGGAAAAAACAGCCGGACATAATATAAGAGATGCTGCGAGCATTGAAAAAGTACAGCGTGTTATTAATTTTTTTGCAGATATATGATATAATGTCATAAATGTAACCTCATAGTTATTTTATGGAATTGCTATAAGCAATAGTTCAGGGAAGAAATATCTTTTGATCCCAACACCATAGTATATCAGAAACAGCAAACTTTGCACAGGTACAAAGGCAACAGAAAAAATCCAAAAGGAGATACCGGATAGAAATGAAATATGCCGGAAACAAAGAGAGGAGTAAATAATGTCCGATGCAGTAAACTGCGAATATTGTGTAAACTACAGTTATGATGACGACTATGAATGCTACACCTGTGAAATAAATCTTGACGAAGATGAAATGGTGAAGTTCATCACCGGAAACTTCAATCAGTGTCCATACTTCAAGATGGGTGACGAATACCGCATTGTACGTAAGCAGATGTAGAATTTATAAAAAGTAACAAATATTCAACTAAGCGAGGAATTAAGATAATGGAAAACGTTTATATTATGAATCATCCGCTGATCCAGCATAAAATATCCATGCTGAGAAACAAAAACACAGGAACAAATGAATTTCGTAAATTAGTAGAAGAGATTGGAATCCTCATGGGATACGAAGCTCTCCGGGATCTTCCTGTAGAAAATGTAGAAGTAGAAACCCCTATTGAAACCTGCATGACACCAATGATTTCAGGGAAAAAACTGGCGGTTATCCCTGTGCTCCGAGCAGGCCTTGGAATGGTAAACAGTATTCTCACACTTGTGCCATCTGCAAAAGTAGGCCATGTAGGACTCTATCGTGATCCTGTAACCCATGAACCACACGAATACTACTGTAAACTCCCGGAAGCAATTGATGAACGAATTTCAGTGATCGTAGATCCAATGCTCGCAACCGGTGGCTCCGCAGAAGCAGCCGTTGACTTTGTCAAAAAACAGGGCGGAAAAAACATTAAATTCATGTGCATCATCGCAGCCCCTGAAGGGCTCAAACGTCTCCACGAAGCACATCCGGATGTTCAGATTTACTGTGGACACCTTGATCGTGAATTAAACGACCACGCCTACATCTGCCAGCCTTGGAGATGCCGGAGATCGTATCTTTGGCACAATATAAGAATAACGTGATTCGTTACATCTTATACCTATACTGTACTATACTATTATACTGCGCATATGAAGAACTCACCCTGCATCAATATAGCAGAAATTTGTTTTATGATATACTGACAATTTGTTACTGTTCACTCCGCAATGGTATTTAGATAAATAAAGCATATTCCGGAGATTACTTGACATTTAAAAAGAAATGCCTTGAAAAATTTATGAAATATGAAAATGGTTAAATTCTTGTTCGTTTTGCCAACGACAAATAAGCAGATTTTCATCTGCTTGAAAAAGTGATATACTATCAGTTGATGATACTGTTTAGGAAACACGGTATATCAGATATTTGGGTTTTCTGAAATGAGCCGTTTTAAGTCTTGGGAATTGTCGATCGCAGCGGATCGGGACTAATTCCTTTTGTAACAGTGCCATCACATTTATGGAATCTGTCTCCGTGTGGAGACGGAGATAGATTCTGCATATATGTGCAGCAAGCGTAAAGTTTACTTTATAGGAATATTTACGTTTCCCATGAACGACTACAGTATGAGCAACAAGAAGTTCCGTGGCATTATAAGCGATAAACTTCGCCCATATTTCCTGTTTTATAAAATCAGTTTATAGCTGTGATAATGACTTAATCCAATCGTATATTTCAATTTTCGAAAAGAGGATTCGATCCCCCATCTGGAATTATAGATTTCTTTAAGCTTTTCAACAGGAAAGTTTTTTTCCGGAAGATTTGTCACAAGGCATTCATAAGTATCTTCTGATATTGGAAACCGTACGATCCGAAAAGTCAGATCATAAGTATCTTCTGAGCCATATTTTATGTAGTCAAAAGAAGCTGCCTGGTCAACATATCTTCGGTAAAAACCATCTTTGATTTTTATAGATTTACGATGGGATCTCGTAAGAGTTACGTCAACAGTTATATCAAATGTATCAGAATCCGGAAAAACAAAGTTCCCAATCAACCCTTTGCTTGTAATGTCTTTTGTACGAAAAACAAAATACTGTTCTTTTTCGATCACGTGAGCCATGTTGTTATAAGAGCAATACCCTCTGTCCCCGATAAAAATAGTTCTTTGATCCGGGTGAGGGATATGTCTGTCTACAAGCTGGCAAAAAGCAAGGAACTCATCTTTTTTGTGTGCAGACTGAAGAATGGCATCGGTATAGATCCGTTTATTTATGTCATAAAAGGCATTAATGTGTATGCTGTAAAAGCCAGAGGCAGAATGTCCTTCTGAGATAAAATAATCATCAGACGAATACTTTGAAAAGCTGAAAAAAGAAGTAGTAGAACCATCAGCAGCAATGTATTGATACTGCTGTTCCTGCTTTGAAAGTTCAAGCTTTTCGGAAGAAGAAGTAAACTCATGGAATACAGCTTCCAGAGCCTCTGGCATCATTTGGGAACGCCTTTGATTTAGGGCAGATATAGAAGGGAGATCCTCTGACATTTGAAAGAAATCCAGAAATTCGCATTTCGTGGATGAAGCACCTTGAGAAATAAGGAACGAAATAACATGATCTGGGGAAAGTTTTCGTATACGAGAATAATCGCGTCCCGGATTATAAACAAAGGAATCCATATGCGATGTAACCGTTGCTATAGAATGCTTAAGAGTATCTTTAAGTTTTAAATGGAACATAGGTATGTGCCTCCTGAATTAGAAAAATTTTAATTTCTAATTCAAAGGCCGCTCTCATTACCTCACAATAATATCAGTAATGAGAGCGGCCGCAGATTCCAGCTTAAAAGTCAAGGCTTTTGTAATCTTTTTGTTAGACCCTTAAGACTAACTAAGGGTATAAATTATCTAAATACCATTGGTTCACTTCGTTCACAGTAACGTAGCCAAAATTCATTCCAGATTGCCTGCGTCAATGGAATTTTGGCATATTCATGCAAAAACACCTCGCGGGACAGTGGTGTGTGAACGGTAACGACAATTTTCCAACTACCAGCGTAAGCAGATTCTCTTGGGGTGAATCTTGCAGGCCTTAGAGTTCCTGCTCCCGAAACTGAACCCCAAAAGAGAATCCTGCTTACGCGTCCCTTAATGAAAAATCCAATAAAAATTCAACAAAAAACCGAAAAAACCTCTTGACAACCCAAATCTCATATGCTATCTTATACCAGAACGCTGCCGAAGACAGTAGGTGCCGCAAGGCATAAGTTGTAAACGCCTACCGAGGACTAAGTATTCTTTATATTTTTATGTAAGATTACGCAAGCCCTACTGCCAGACAGTAAGGCTTTTTATTTACTCATTTGCAGCGGTATACAAAATCTATAAGGAGGTGTACCATTTCATGGCAAAAGTAGAACTTAAACAACCAATCGTAGACGAAATCATCAACAACGTGAAAGATGCAGAATCTGTAGTACTTGTTAACTACAGCGGTCTTACAGTTGAACAGGATACTGCTTTACGTAAGGAATTAAGAGAAGCTGGTGTTGTATACAAAGTATACAAAAACACAATGATGCATCGTGCATTCGAAGGTACTCAGTGCGAAGAACTTATCCAGCACTTACATGGAACAAACGCTATAGCAATCTCTGCTACAGACGCAACTGCTCCTGCAAGAATCCTTGATAAATTCGCAAAGAAAGCACCGGCTTTAGAATTAGTTGCAGGTATCGTTGAAGGAAACTACAACGATCAGGCAGGTATTCAGGCACTGGCTGGAATCCCGTCCAGAGAAGAACTTCTCGGCAAACTGCTTGGAAGCATCCAGTCTCCGATTACAAACTTCGCTCGTGTGCTTAATCAGATCGCTGAGAAAAACGGCTCTGAAGCAGCAGCTGAATAATTTTTAATGCCAGAGGCATAAAACGAATCTAGTAACTATTCGAAAATCACCATCCACGAGGATGCTGAAGAGTTACCGAATTAAATAATATTATATGGAGGGAATTTAAAATGGCAAAATTAACAACAGAAGAATTTATTGCAGCAATCAAAGAATTATCTGTATTAGAATTAAACGACTTAGTAAAAGCTTGTGAAGAAGAGTTTGGTGTATCCGCAGCAGCAGGTGTTGTAGTAGCAGCAGCTGGAGCAGCAGAAGCAGCAGAAGAGAAAGATGAGTTCGATGTAGAACTTGCAGAAGTTGGACCAAACAAAGTTAAAGTTATCAAAGTTGTTCGTGAAGTAACTGGCTTAGGTCTTAAAGAAGCTAAAGAAATGGTTGACGGAGCTCCTAAGGTTGTTAAAGAAGGCGCATCCAAAGCAGAAGCTGAAGATATCAAAACAAAACTTGAAGCTGAAGGCGCTAAGGTTAACCTTAAATAATTATCTTCCTATTATATATAGAAGATTTGCAAGCAGGAATGCCACTGGTATTCCTGCTTTTTTTACAGAGCCGGAGGATTACAGACTATGATGAAAAGAAAAACGGCAGTCATATTTGGTATCATCATTGCAGCCCAGCTTTGCCTGACTCCATATGCAGGTGTAAAAGTACAGGCGGCTGAACTGGAAGAAGGGCAGATGTTTGAAGATTCATCAGAAGATTCAGAGACTTTTGGAGATGTGTCAATACCGGATACGCAGTCGGCAGAGAAAACTGAAGAGAATGAATTTGGGGATGACGACGGTTTCAGTGATGGAGACGTTGAAACTTTTTCAGCGGAGGATGCGGATCAGTTCCGCGAAAATATGCAGGAACTTGTGCTGAATGTGCAGGATGGAGAGGATATTACTGTAAAGTTAAATACACTGCTGGCACAGGCCAGGGACAGGGCAACGGATGAAAAGCAGTGTAAAGTTATCGTGCCGCCCGGAAATTACACACTTACGGGAACTTTGCATATGTACAGCAATATCTGTTTATATGCAGAGGGCGCCACAATAACAAAGACTTCACCGAGAAAAGAAATCCTGCTTCGTCTTGGCGATACACAGAAATCGGCAGGCGGATACGAGGGATACCGTAATATAACTATCGATGGCGGAACCTGGGATTCAAACTATGAATGTGTGGAAGACAAGGAAGGACTGGAGGGTTTGTAGGTTTTAGAATCGGTCATGCTACGAATGTTGTAGTGAAGAATGTTACATTTCTTAATAACCTTAAATCGCATTTTCTGGAACTTGCAGGAGTGAAGAATGCGGAAGTTACCGGATGTACATTCAGGGGCTACTGGAAAGAGTTTACAGGCGGCGGACAGGAATGTATCCAGCTGGATGCCTGTATGCCGAGAATTTTCCCGGGATATCTTCCATATGACGGAAGTGTCTGTGAGAACATTGTGATAAAGGATAATACCTTTGAAGATGTATTTGCCGGCATTGGAAGCCACAGCATGATGTTTGATAAACCGTATAAAAATATCACGATCAGTAACAACCGGTTTAATAATCTGAAAAAGAGAGCGATATGGTGCCTGAATTATCAGGATACGGTTGTGACGGGAAATACCATGACAAATGTGGGCGGTGGTGTTTATGTGCGTTCTGTTTATACCAGAAATGCACATACTGTCAGCGGTCAGGAAGTATCTCCGGAGGGAAATCAGTACGCAGAGAATATTCTGATCGCTGATAATCAGATCACAGTTCTGGAACCAACCGTAATAGATGGCAAACAATGGAATGGATATGGAATCTGGATCACAGGCGAGGTATCTCTGGCTCAGCAGGAGAAACTATTCCTTCTGAAGATGATGATCCTGAGAATACAGCAAATCCGACGACCAATGGAATTCCGGCGGGAAGATATATTATTCGCGGAGTTACAGCCAGAAATAATACGATCAGCGGAAATTGCGACGGAATTAAATTTTCCCTTGCAGAAGACTGTTCATGCAGGGGGAACACAGTCAGACTTTCTGATAGTCATACCTACAACAATATGGGGATCAGTGTTGCCAAGGGAAGCAATATCAGAGTTTCTTATAACAATCTTTCCGGCGGAAACGGATATGGGATTTATGCGGCCGGAACAGAGGCTTCACAGAAAATCTGCAGGATTTACGGAAATACAGTCTCCGGATTTATGAAAGATGGGATTCTGGCTTCAGGCTTGCTGCAGGAAGCCGTATTGAACACAACAGAGTCAGTACCAGCGCGGGAAATGGCATACTTGTAAAATGTATTGATAAGAGTGTGGTTGATGGCAATTATAGTTTCAAAAATAAGGCAAGAGGAATTCTTCTGCAGAGATGTGAGTCGGCAATGGTAGCGGATAATTTTGCTTCTGAAAATGCGATCAATGGAATTGAACTCAATATAAGAAGCAACCATTCTTCTATACAGGGGAATGTCTGTGGTTCCAATAAAAAATCAGGTCTGCGCATTGCCGGATCAAAGGGGATTTCGGCAGACGGAAATTCCTTCCGCAGCAACAGAGGATATGCGGCAGAATTTATCAGTTCCCATATCAGCAGTTATAAAGGCAATCGTTTTGAAAAAAATGGATATTCAAATCGTATCCATGTAAGAAATAGTAAAATCCCGAAGAAATAGCGACTGCTGTAATTATTTGAAAAAATTAAAAAAATATCAAAAAAGTGATTGACAGGCGCAACTTGCTGTGCTATAGTGAAGAATGCTATATTATGGCAAGATGTGCCTTTATGTCTTTTGGCAAAAAGGGTCAAGTTATAATAAATTTAAAGAAAAAACAGGGGTGAAACGTCAATGGAAAAAAACAGAATTCGTTCTGTAAAAACTGGAAAAAGCATGCGTATGAGCTACCAGAGACAAGAAGAAGTCCTGGAAATGCCAAACCTGATCGAAGTCCAGAGAGATTCTTATAAATGGTTTCTTGATGAAGGACTTAGGGAAGTCTTTGATGATATTTCTCCGATCGCGGACTACAGCGGAAAGCTCAGCCTGGAATTCATCGACTTTACATTTGACGAGAAGGATGCGAAATATACTATCGAACAGTGTAAAGAACGTGACGCAACTTACGCCGCACCTTTGAAGGTCGAGTGAGACTGATTAACAAAGAAACAGAGGAAATCAACGAACACGAGATTTTCATGGGAGATTTACCGATCATGACTGTTACAGGTACCTTTGTCATCAATGGTGCAGAGCGAGTAATTGTCAGCCAGTTAGTACGTTCCCCTGGAATCTATTACGCAATCGCGCATGATAAACTTGGTAAGAGACTGTTCTCCAGTACTGTAATCCCGAACAGAGGTGCATGGCTGGAATATGAGACAGACTCTAATGATGTTTTCTATGTACGTGTTGACAGAACAAGAAAGGTTCCGATCACTGTTCTGATCCGAGCACTTGGTGTAGGAAGCAATGCAGAGATTATTGATCTCTTCGGTGAAGAGCCAAAGATCCTTGCAAGTTTTACAAAGGATACATCCACCAACTATCAGGAAGGTCTTCTTGAATTATACAAGAAAATCCGTCCGGGTGAGCCGCTTGCAGTTGAGAGTGCGGAGAGCCTTATCAATGCAATGTTCTTTGATCCGAGAAGATATGACCTTGCGAAAGTTGGACGTTATAAATTTAACAAGAAGCTCCACCTCAACAGAAGAATCGTTGGTCACAGACTGGCTGAGGATGTTGTTGATGCTTCTACAGGCGAAATCCTGGCAGAAGAAGGAACTGTTGTGACAAAAGAAATGGCAAATACCATCCAGAACAGCGCTGTTCCATATGTATGGATCCTTGGCGAGGAAGACCGCAGAATTAAGGTTCTCTCTAACTTAATGGTTGATATCCGCCACTATCTTCCGGAAATTGAAGATCCTAAGAGCATAGGTATTACAGAATTAGTATACTACCCTGTTCTTGAAAACATTCTGGAAGAAAATGACACATTAGAAGACAGAATCGCAGCGATCCACAGAGATATCCATGATCTGATTCCGAAGCATATCACAAAAGAAGACATCTTTGCTTCTATTAACTACAATATGCATCTGGAATATGGCCTTGGTAATGCCGATGATATCGACCACCTGGGCAACCGTCGTATACGTGCGGTAGGTGAGCTGCTTCAGAACCAGTACAGAATCGGTCTTTCCAGACTGGAACGTGTGGTTCGTGAGAGAATGACAACTCAGGATACAGAGAATATTTCTCCACAGTCCCTGATCAATATTAAACCTGTAACTGCAGCAGTGAAAGAGTTCTTCGGTTCTTCCCAGCTGTCACAGTTTATGGATCAGAACAACCCTCTTGGTGAGCTGACACACAAGAGACGTCTTTCCGCCCTGGGACCTGGCGGTCTGTCACGAGACAGAGCCGGATTCGAGGTTCGAGATGTCCATTACTCCCATTACGGAAGAATGTGCCTGTCGAGACACCTGAAGGTCCTAACATCGGTCTGATCAACTCTCTTGCATCTTATGCAAGAATCAATCAGTACGGATTTATTGAGGCACCATACCGCAAGATCGACAAAGCAGATCCTAAGAATCCTCGTGTAACAGATGAGGTTGTATATATGACTGCTGATGAAGAGGATAATTACCATGTAGCACAGGCGAATGAGCCTCTGGACGAAGAAGGACATTTCATTCATAAGAATGTATCCGGTCGTTTCCGTGAAGAGACTCAGGAGTATGAGCGTCATATGTTTGATTATATGGACGTATCTCCTCGTATGGTATTCTCCGTCGCTACTGCCCTGATCCCGTTCCTGCAGAACGACGATGCCAACCGTGCGCTGATGGGATCAAACATGCAGCGTCAGGCTGTGCCGCTTCTGACAACAGAGGCTCCGGTAGTTGGTACTGGTATGGAAGTGAAGACAGCAGTTGACTCCGGTGTCTGCGTAGTTGCAAAGAAATCTGGTACTGTACTTCGTTCCACATCTACAGATATCAGCATTAAGAATGATGATGGTACAAAAGATGATTACCATCTGACTAAATATCTGAGAAGTAACCAGAGTAACTGTTACAACCAGAAACCAATCGTATTCCAGGGTGAGCACGTAGAGGCAGGACAGGTTATCGCAGATGGTCCTTCCACAGCAAACGGAGAACTTGCTCTTGGTAAGAACCCGCTGATCGGATTCATGACATGGGAAGGTTATAACTACGAGGATGCGGTACTCCTCAGTGAAAGACTTGTTATGGACGATGTTTATACATCTGTTCATATTGAAGAATATGAATGCGAAGCCCGTGATACCAAACTGGGACCGGAAGAGATCACACGTGATGTTCCTGGCGTGGGCGACGATGCACTGAAAGATCTGGATGAGCGTGGTATTATCCGCATCGGTGCTGAAGTACGTGCCGGCGATATCCTTGTTGGTAAAGTTACTCCTAAGGGAGAGACAGAGCTTACGGCAGAAGAGAGACTTCTTCGTGCGATCTTTGGTGAGAAAGCACGTGAAGTACGTGATACTTCTCTGAAAGTACCTCACGGTGAATACGGTATTATCGTAGATGCCAAGGTATTTACAAGAGAGAACGGCGATGAGATGTCACCTGGTGTTAACCAGTCCGTACGTATCTACATCGCACAGAAGAGAAAGATTTCCGTTGGTGATAAGATGGCCGGACGTCATGGTAACAAGGGTGTTGTTTCCCGTGTACTTCCTGTTGAAGATATGCCATTCCTTCCGAACGGACGTCCTCTTGATATCGTGCTGAACCCTCTGGGTGTGCCTTCCCGAATGAATATCGGACAGGTCCTGGAGATTCACTTAAGCCTTGCTGCGAAAGCACTTGGATTCAACGTTGCAACTCCTATTTTCCAGGGTGCAAATGAGCATGATATCCAGGATACACTGGAACTTGCAAACGACTATGTAAACACAGAAGACTTTGAAGAGTTCCGCGAGAAATACAAAGACATTTTAGCACCGGATGTAATGCAGTATCTGGATGAGAACAAAGCCACAGAGCACTGTGAAGGGTGTTCCGATTTCCAGAGACGGTAAAGTGCGTCTGCGTGACGGCCGTACAGGAGAGTATTTCGACAGTCCTGTAACAATTGGTCACATGCACTATCTGAAATTGCACCATCTGGTTGATGATAAGATCCATGCACGTTCTACAGTCCTTACTCTCTGGTAACACAGCAGCCACTGGGTGGTAAAGCACAGTTCGGTGGACAGCGTTTTGGTGAGATGGAGGTTTGGGCACTGGAAGCATACGGTGCATCCTACACACTGCAGGAAATCCTGACAGTAAAATCCGATGATGTTGTTGGACGTGTTAAGACATACGAAGCAATTATCAAGGGTGACAATATTCCTGAGCCGGGTATTCCGGAATCCTTCAAGGTTCTCTTAAAAGAACTTCAGTCTCTTGGTCTGGATGTGAAGGTACTCAAGGATGACAATACAGAAGTACATCTTCTTGAATCTGTAGATTATGGTGACACAGACCTTCGTTCTGTCATCGAGGGAGATTCCAGAAGACATCATGACAGAGAAGAAGACTACGGCAAACATGGCTATACAAAGCAGGAGTTTGACGGAGAAGAACTCGTTGACATTGACGAGGATGAAGATGAGGATGACTTCATTGAGCTGGATGAGGCTCTTGAAGACAATGACGAAGAGTAAGAAAGGGGAAAGAATACATGGCAGAAACAACTAACGCCAATGAAACATATCAGCCAATGACTTTCGATGCCATCAAAATCGGACTGGCGTCCCCTGAGAAAATCAGAGAGTGGTCAAGAGGCGAGGTTTTAAAACCTGAGACCATCAACTACCGTACCTTAAAGCCGGAGAAAGACGGACTTTTCTGTGAAAGAATCTTTGGACCGAGCAAGGACTGGGAGTGCCACTGTGGAAAGTACAAAAAGATTCGCTATAAAGGTGTTGTCTGCGACAGATGTGGTGTAGAAGTTACCAAATCTTCTGTACGTAGAGAGCGTATGGGACATATCGAGCTGGCTGCTCCGGTATCCCACATCTGGTATTTTAAAGGAATTCCGTCCCGTATGGGTCTGATCCTTGACATTTCTCCGAGAACTCTGGAGAAAGTTCTTTACTTTGCTAATTATATCGTACTGGATCCGGCTAATTCCGGACTCCAGTACAAACAGGTACTTACAGAGAGAGAATATCAGGATGCACGTGAGGCTTATGGATATGATTTCCGCGTAGGTATGGGTGCAGAATCCATCAAAGAGCTTCTCGAAGCAATTGATCTTGAGAAAGATTCTGTTGAACTGAAAAAAGAGTTAAAAGATGCTACAGGCCAGAAACGTGCCAGAATCATCAAACGTCTCGAAGTTGTAGAATCTTTCCGTGAGTCAGGAAACCGTCCTGAGTGGATGATCATGACAGTTATCCCTGTAATCCCGCCGGATCTTCGTCCTATGGTTCAGCTGGATGGTGGACGTTTTGCTACATCTGACTTAAATGATCTTTACAGAAGAATCATCAATCGTAACAATCGTCTGAAGAGACTTCTGGAATTAGGCGCACCGGATATTATCGTTCGTAACGAGAAACGTATGCTTCAGGAAGCTGTTGATGCCCTGATCGACAACGGTCGTCGCGGACGTCCTGTAACAGGTCCTGGAAACAGAGCCCTGAAATCCCTTTCTGATATGCTGAAAGGTAAATCCGGACGTTCCGTCAGAACCTTCTGGGTAAACGAGTTGACTATTCCGGACGTTCCGTTATCGTCGTAGGACCGGAACTTAAGATTTACCAGTGTGGTCTTCCGAAAGAAATGGCCATTGAGCTGTTCAAACCTTTCGTTATGAAAGAGCTTGTTGCCAACGGAACTTCACACAACATTAAGAACGCCAAGAAAATGGTTGAGAAGCTGGAGCCTGCTGTATGGGATGTTCTGGAGGATGTTATCAAAGAACATCCGGTTATGCTGAACCGAGCACCTACACTGCATCGTCTTGGTATCCAGGCATTCGAACCGATCCTTGTAGAAGGTAAAGCGATCAAACTGCATCCGCTGGTTTGTACCGCATTCAACGCTGACTTCGATGGTGACCAGATGGCCGTACATCTTCCGCTTTCACAGGAAGCACAGGCAGAGTGCCGTTTCCTTCTGTTATCACCGAACAACCTGCTGAAACCTTCTGATGGTGGTCCTGTAGCCGTTCCTTCACAGGATATGGTACTTGGTATCTACTATCTGACTCAGGAAAGACCTGGAAACAAGGGTGAAGGCAAGTTCTTTAAGAGCGTAAACGAAGCAATCCTTGCTTATGAGAATAAAGTAATCACACTGCAGTCCAGAATCCATGTTCGCTGCAGCAAGACAATGCCGGACGGATCCGTTCTGACCGGTACAGTAGAGTCTACACTTGGACGTTTCCTGTTTAACGAAATCCTTCCACAGGATCTTGGTTTCGTAGACAGAAGTGTTCCGGGAAATGAACTTCTTCTTGAGGTTGACTTCCTGGTAGCCAAGAAACAGTTGAAACAGATTCTTGAAAAAGTTATCAATACTCACGGTGCTACAAAGACTGCTGAGGTTCTTGATGCGATCAAAGCTACAGGTTACAAGTATTCCACACGTGCAGCCATGACTGTTGCCATTGCCGATATGACCGTTCCGCCGCAGAAACCGGAGATGATCAAACAGGCTCAGGATACAGTAGACCTTATCACAAAGAACTACAAACGTGGTCTTATCACTGAAGAAGAGCGTTACAAAGAAGTTGTTGATACATGGAAGAAGACTGATGATGAGCTGACACATGCTCTGTTGTCCGGACTTGATAAATACAACAACATCTTCATGATGGCCGACTCCGGTGCCCGTGGTTCCGATAAACAGATCAAACAGCTTGCAGGTATGCGAGGACTGATGGCCGATACAACCGGTCACACCATCGAGCTGCCTATCAAGTCAAACTTCCGTGAAGGTCTTGACGTACTGGAATACTTCATGTCTGCACATGGAGCACGTAAAGGTATGTCCGATACAGCTCTTCGTACAGCCGATTCAGGTTACCTGACAAGACGTATGGTTGACGTTTCTCAGGATCTGATCGTACGTGAGACAGACTGCTGTGAAAACAGAGATGAGATCTCAGGTATGTATGTAGAATCTTTTGTAGATGGTAAAGAAGAGATCGAAGGACTTCAGGAGCGTATCACAGGTCGTTTCTCCTGTGAGACAATTAAGAATAAAGATGGCGAAGTTATCGTAAAAGCCAATCATATGATCACACCGAAACGTGCTGCCCGCATCATGAAAGAAGGCGTGGACAACCAGACAGGCGGATCTATCGAGAAAGTTAAGATCCGTACAATCCTTACATGTAAATGTAAAGTTGGTATCTGTGCGAAATGTTACGGTGCGAACCTTGCAACCGGCGAGCCGGTACAGGTTGGTGAATCTGTCGGTATCATCGCTGCTCAGTCTATCGGTGAGCCAGGTACACAGCTTACCATGCGTACTTTCCACAGTGGTGGTGTTGCCGGTGGAGATATCACACAGGGTCTTCCTCGTGTCGAGGAGCTTTTTGAGGCAAGAAAGCCGAAAGGTCTTGCCATCATCACAGAGATTCCTGGTGTTGCTGTTATCAATGACACTAAGAAGAAACGTGAAGTTATCGTTACAGATCAGGAAACAGGTGAATCCAAGACTTACCTTATTCCATACGGATCCCGTATCAAGATCACAGACGGACAGATCCTTGAAGCAGGTGATGAACTTACAGAAGGTAGCGTAAATCCGCATGATATCCTGAGAATTAAGGGTGTACGTGCAGTTCAGGATTATATGATCCGTGAAGTACAGCGTGTATATCGTCTCCAGGGTGTTGAGATCAGCGATAAGCATATCGAAGTTATCGTTCGTCAGATGCTGAAGAAAATCCGTATCGAAGATAACGGAGATACAGAATTCCTTCCTGGAACACTGGTTGACTTCCTTGAATACGAGGACGTTAACGAGCAGATGGAAAAAGAAGGCAAACAGCCTGCAGATGGAAAACAGGTTATGCTTGGTATTACCAAGGCATCTCTTGCTACAAACTCCTTCCTGTCAGCCGCTTCCTTCCAGGAAACAACTAAGTTCTGACTGAAGCCGCTATCAAGGGTAAGTTGACCCGCTGATCGGTCTGAAAGAGAACGTAATCATCGGTAAACTGATTCCTGCAGGTACCGGTATGAAACGCTACAGAGATGTAAGACTCAACAGCACAATGCCTGAACCGGAAGTAAAGGTTGAAGATATAGCCGAAGAACTTACGGAAGATGAAGAAATCAAAGATGATGAGATGATCACAATGGATGAAGAACTTCCGGAAGACGAAGAATTCGATGTTGAAGAATCTGATGAAGAAGAGGCTGCTGAAGACGAAGCTGATGATCAGGCTTCAGACGATGCAGAAGACAACGAATGATCCAACGGAGTAGATAACTTATCCGGACTGATTTGATATGAATTCACAAGAGAACTATCTGTGCCGACAGATTTTGCCGGCGAGGTAGTTCTCTTTTATTTTCCGGAACATTCCATTGCCGAAAAAAGAGAAAAATACAAAGAAACTGCTTTTTGTGTTATAATACCAGTACATTATGAGCAGGTAATGAACTGTGAAGTATTTTTACAGTTATGATAAATATACATTTTTGTTTCCGGTAACATCTTGTAAAAAGCATTGACCGGGACAGGGAAGGAAATAGAAATTGAACAGAAATGGAGGTGCAATATGGATAAAGAACTTCCGGTTTCAGCATGGCCGGAATGGAAAATCATAGAGAAAATCGGCGAAGGCTCTTTTGGAAAGGTGTATAAGGCACAGAGAACAGAACGTGGAAAATCTTTCTATTCTGCTATCAAGATCATCAATATACCCGGAAGCCAGAGCGAGTTGAACAGCGTACGTTCTGAAACAGGGGATGAGCAGTCCACAAGACAGTATTTTCAGAATCTGGTTGAGGAATGTATTCAGGAAATCAGTACCATGGAATACTTTCGAGGAAACTCTTACATTGTCTCTGTAGAAGATTTTAAGGTTATGGAATATCTGGATGTCATTGGATGGGAGATTTCCATAAGGATGGAATATCTGACAAGTTTTATGGATTACTGTGCGGAAAAGCAGCTTACTGAGAAAGAGGTAATAAAGCTGGGAATGGATTTGAGTAAGGCACTGGAATATTGCCGGAAACTTAAGATCATTCACAGGGATATCAAGCCGGAGAATATTTTTGTATCCAGATTTGGCGATTTTAAGCTTGGAGATTTCGGAATTGCACGTGAACTTGAGCGAACCATGAGCGGATTTTCCAAGAAAGGTACTTACTCTTATATGGCGCCTGAGATGTATAAAGGTGAGAAATATGACAGCAGGGTAGATATTTATTCTCTTGGGATTGTGCTGTACAGGCTGATGAATCATAACAGACTGCCATTTATGAGTCTGGAAAAACAGTTTATCACTTACAGGGATAAGGAAAATGCATTAAATAAGCGTGTTGCAGGAGAGCAGATGAGTGCACCTGTGGATGCAGGAACACAGTTTGCCCGTATTATCATGAAGGCCTGTGCTTATGATCCTGCACAGAGATATCAGACACCGGAGGAGCTTTATAGTGCGCTGGATGATCTGAAAAATGGAAGATCTGGCAGAATCCGGCAGTTACAAAACGGTGTTCAGAAAGCAGGAACGGATAAAACAGAATCATATAGTGCAATTGCACAGAACGGCAGAGCAGCACAGAATGTTACATCAGATGCCGAAAATGTACGAAAAAGTACAGTGCAGAATACGTCAGTACAGAATACCCGGGGAAATAAAAAAACATCAGATTTTCAGAATGCTGCAAAAAGAAAACGTGCTGTAAACAATGTTCCGGAGAGCAGCTTTACAGATAAAGAAACAATGTCAGTTGTAGCAGAACAGAAAATACAGCCACAGGAAACGCCATCAGAAACAGTTGCGATAAGATCTGCGCGTGCTGTGGAAGCCAGAAAGCGAAGACGCAGGAAGAAACAGCTGCTGCGCAGGGCATTGCTTGCAATTGTGGCAGGTACAGCGATACTTATGATGGCCGCCGTCTATTACAGAGTAAGTACAGATCATGCTCAGGAAGGACAGGAGGATAATCCGATCGCAATTCTGGATGATGAGAAATACAGCTCCACAAAATCCGGATCCAAAGATTTCTCCAAAGCTCTGGATACGATCAAGGAGCAGGCAACAACTATCACAGATATCTGAACAGTTACGACTGGGTTGGAACAGAAGGAACTGTTCTGCGATATCTGAGAAGGGTAAAGACCACTCAGCAGGCAGATGGAAATCTGGATATTGAGAGTGAATGCATGAAAGCTCTGGTCTATCCGGCAGAATCCGGAGATGGAGTTTATGAAGAATATTTCTACTGGGGAGAGAAGTTATTCTTTGCATATATCTGGTATGATGAAACTTCAGAATATTATTATTATAACGACGGCGAACTGATAAGATGGATCGATTCCAATGGAAAGTGTCACGATAACGAAAAAGATAATGAGGAATTCGTGAAACGTGGCGAGAAATACTGGAACAATTCATTGAAAGCATTGAAGGGAGAAGGAACAAAGACAGATAATGGCAATGTATCAGATTGAATGTGCATATACCTGCCATACAGGAAATATCCGGGCAAATAATGAAGATAATTTCTGGTGTTTTGGGGAATCCCTTCCGGTGAACAATGAAGGAACAAAGGGTATCTGCTCAAAGATTATTTCGGGTAACAGAGTACCGGCAATGGCGGTATTTGACGGTATGGGAGGAGAAAGCTGCGGCGAGATTGCAGCCTTTCTTGCATCAGAAGAATTTGGAAAATTTTATAATGCGAATAAAAGAATGCTGAGGGATATGCCGGAAGATTTTATAGACGATGTATGTGAGAAGATGAATCAGGCAGTATGCAGATATGGAACAGAGCATCATATTTGGAGCATGGGAAGCACAATGGCGATGCTCCTCTTTACACCAGAGTCTATGTTTGCCTGCAATCTTGGGGACAGCAGGATTTATTTTATGGATGGTGGTAAGCTTCAGCAGATTTCCACAGACCATGTTTTTGGTGGTACGGCAGTTGGGAAAGCCCCGTTAACCCAGTATCTTGGACTTCCTGAAGAGCTGCAGAGACTGGAACCTTCTGTGACAGAAATCGAGCATAAGGAGGGATACAGATATCTTCTGTGTTCAGATGGAGTAACAGATATGCTTTCGGACAGTGAGATAGAGGCGATTCTGTCACAGGATATGGAAATCCCGGAGATTGTAAATGATCTTCTTAAAAATGCTCTCCAAAAAGGTGGGAGAGATAATGTGACGATCGTGCTCTGTGAAGTACAGAAGCTGGATACAGTCCGCAGAATGAAAGAATGGATGAAAAATCTGAAAGATAAAAAATGAGAGGTGGGGCAGCATGAAGAACCGTATGCAGGATCTGGATTTTGAACAGAATGTTGCGTTTGATAAAGTACAGGAGTATGAATTTACCAGAAGGGCGGCACAGAGATTTCGGCAGGTGGTAAGCCTGGACAGTTTTGAAGACGAAGATGCGGATGTTATTTTCCACTATTTATATAAAGAGATGGAACTGGTGTCCTTTGGCGACCATCTGAAGAGATATATTTATGAAAGGGCAGAGCTGGAAGAACCTTTCTCGGAGGTTCCACAGGAAGTGTATAAGGAGATCGTAGTAGAGTCCTTTAAGGAAACCTATACGCCCAAATCCATGAATCCTACCTCTACCAAGTTGTCGGCACTGGTGAATAACTGGCTGAATCAGGCATCTGTAAAAAGAGAAACTGTTTTTCTTCTGGGGTTTGGGTTGAAAATGACCACAGAGGATGTGTCGGATTTCCTGACAAGAGTACTGAAAGAACAGGATTTTGATTTTCACAATCCGGACGAGGTGATCTACTGGTATTGTTACAGTACGCAGCAGGGTTATCATAAAGCAGAGGAATTGAAAAAAAATATGAGATACTCGCTCCTGTGGAAGTGGAAAATACTCAGGTTTTATACGGAAGCAACCTGTGCCTTGATACGGAGGAGAAACTGATCGATTATCTTGCCCGACTGAAATCAAAAAGAGTAGATCCCATATCTGAGAAAAGTCAGGCATTTCAGGAGTTTACAAAGCTTTTATATCATGCGAAGCAGATTATTGCCGGACTGTATCAGCATGATGAAGAGGAAAAAGGTGGGGATAAGGTGTGGACAGCAGAAAGAATTACACCTTCTGATGTGGAAAAAGTAATCTGCAGCGGAATCCCCATCAACAAAATGGGCAATCTGAAGAAAATGTCTGCCTCCATTCTGGCAAAGCATTTCAGCCAGAAGCGTTTCAGCAGGCAGAGGATTACAAATATTTTAAGCCACAAACTCCCGGTGGAGCGCTTTGACCTGATCACACTGGAATTCTTTATCGTATCCCAGGAAATGGAGGATGATGATCCTTTAACAGATACAAGCATTTCTGGATGAGATTCAGGATATTCTGCTTCGATGTGGAATGGGAGAGATATACATAGTAAATCCATACGAATGTTTCCTTCTCATGTGCCTTCTCACAGACTGTCCGCTGGCAGTATTTCGGAGATATGGGAGAAGTCCTATGAAGAGGGGGAAGCTGAAGAGGCATAATGGTATAAACAATTGTACAGCCGGTGCCGGATATGGCACGAAAGGCTGTGGAACTTTTATTAAAGAAAATAAAAGGGGAAGTGATTGAGACATTGACGATTCTTCCTGTTGAATTTGCAGAAGGAGGCACAACCCGTTAAGATGTGCCTCCTTCTTTTAACCGAATCAAGTAAGTCCCCTGCGGAGGTTGCGAATATCTGTCTGATTTATGACAATTATCTGGATAGACTGTAGATTCAGAAGAGTGTGTTTATTCATTATAATATCCGTAGATAGCACGTGCATCTGCAGCAATGGTGCTTTGGGCTGCACCGGTATCAGTAAGATTCTGTGACATAAAGCATACTACAAGATCAATTCCTTTGGCTGTATCATAGATGATCGCTGCATCATTTTCTACAGTGTCAAGTTCGCCGGTCTTATTGGCAGTACCGACGCCTTCTGGAAGTTGTGCAGGGATCTTGTTTTTACGCTGCTGCATTTTTAAGTGATAATACATTGCATCTGCGTTTGGAAGAGTAGAAGCGGGAAGGGTTCCGTTGACAGTCTGGTATATCTGCTTTAAAAAGGTTCCACAGTCTTTGACGGATGTATAGTTGTCGCCGTTTTCTTTACCTGCGAGAAGCAGGCGGTTCATCTGGGTGCTGGTGAAACCATGTTCCTGGCAGAAGTTATTTACTTTTGCCATACCTGCAGAGTCGTTGCCGCCACCTAGCCAGTTGACCAGAGTGTTGGCAGCATCGTTATCACTGACAGTGATCATGGCTGAAATATTACTGTCAATTTCGTCTCCATTGTGAGACTGGGAGAGGGTATCGTAGTTTTCGTATACAGCTCCCATAATATACAGTTTGATCAGGCTTGCTGCCTGCATGGGAGTATCGTTGATCATGCTTCAGAATCTTTCGGCAGGTTGCAGACATAGACGGACCAGGTTCCGTTATCAGCCGGCAGCAGGGACTGTACCTGTTTCAGGAGATTGTCCATGCTGGAATCAGTGTTGTCGGTAAATGTGTTGTTGGAGGAAGGGGAAAGTGTTCCGTTCTGCTGTTCGGATTCTGAAGAGGGTTCAGCGGATTCTGACTGCGCAGGAGATGTTTCTCCGGTGGCTGCCTTGACAGAACTTTCCTGTTCTCTTAATTCATCTAACTGATCTGCCTGACTGATAAGGGTATTTGCATCAGTGGAAATCTCCTCTACGGTTTTGGAGAGTGTCTGTACTTTTTGCTGTAGTGTGACGAGATGGTTCAGTGATAAAAATGAAACAGCTGCCAGTGCAATCACTGCAACAGTCAGTATGCCGATCACTATATAGAGAAAAATAGGTTTTTCATTTGGCTTTTTATTCATTGCGGTTTTCCTTTCGTAATTATTATTGTAATCAGGATTGCGGGAACTGCGAAGCTGCGTAGCAATCCGCAGATATCAAGTCAGGGGCAAAATGCTTTTTGACACTTACATCATCATGATGCAAAGTAGCTGTCAATGCCATTTGCGATTCCCTGTACCATTGTTTTCTGGAATTCTGCGTCATTCATTTTCAGATCGTCATTCTGGCTTGTCATAAATCCCATTTCAAGGATCGTAACAGGAACAGTGCTCCAGTTAATTCCTGTCATCGTGTCAGTGTACTGGATTCCAAGGTTCTGAAAACCTGTTGCAGCACAGTAGGAATCGATGATGCATCGGGATAATCGATCAGACTGTTCAAACAGTTGTGGGATATAAGGGTTATTCTGAGAGGGCGACATGGTCAGTGCCCCTGATGCAGTATGGGAATCATCGCCGTTTGCATGGATGCGGACATAGATTTCTGCACCCTGTGAAGCAGCATATTGTGCGCGTTCCATGTTGCTGATGGCTGTTTCATTGTCTGTTCGTGTCATGACTACCTGATAGCCTCTCTGTTCCAGTTCATCTTTTAGTTGAAGAGAGACTTCCAGATTGAGCTGGTATTCGGGAACACCGCTGTAGGTTCCTGAGTGCCGCTGGTACATTTTGCTTTCATTTCAGAAGAACCGGGACCGTTGGGCTCCGGGGCACTCATATCTACGGACTCACTCTGATGCCCTGGATCGATTCCTATTATATGTCCGTCTGTTTCGGCATCGGAGGAGAAAACGCTGGCACTGGAATCAGAAGAGGCACTGGTGCTGTTCTGGCTGAATACAGAAGGCTTTGATGAAGCTTCTTCCGGGATTTCAGCTTTTTCTTTTGTTTTCTTCTGTGTGGCTGTCTGTTGTTTTTGTTTCATGCGATTGATATTTGACTGGACTGTGTCTATGGCGGTAGTGTACTTGTCTACTGCCTGTTTGACTTCGTCGTGTTTTGCAGTGATCTGTTCGGAGATTGTATCGACTTCTTTTTCAGTGGTGAGGATCTGGTGCAGTGTGGTCCTGTTAAAGAAGATCAGGCTATGATGCACAGGAGTCCTGTCAGAAACAGAAGGATGCTGATCATGCTGGGTTTCTTCATATATTATGGTGTCCTTTCCTGAGTTTATAGAATGTTATAGTGTGTCTGCAAGTTGATTTGCCTGCTTTGGTTGTTATTATAATAAAAGGGAAGGGAAAATGCAATTGTGAATAGGGGAGGAGGGACGCACCGGATAATATTTTATTTTGTGTGCGGTTTCGGACACTAAGATATTCTAAGGCATCAAAAATCCGCTAAAGGCATGAGAAGAAAAGTCTGGATTACTCGCTGGCGCTCAGACAGAGGACTTTTCTTCTCATAACGCGGATTTTTGATGCCTAAGAATATCTAAGTGTCCTGCAAATGCACGCAAAATAAAATATTATCCGGCGCTGACTGTCGGCACACTAGTACAGCAGAAACTTAATATTCGCTGTACTAGAGCGTATGGGAAAATTATTCCTGCAGTATATGTGGATTTATGGGAGCTGTTATCGGCAACTGCGTTTGGAGGCTTGGTGAGTTTTTGGTGTATTTTGCTTTTAGATGGTCAGTTATTTATAATAGGAAGAGAATAGTGTCTGGTCGGGATACATTTGGAGAGAGATGGCAGTTAAGATTTTTTGGGAAGGGGTATTGTCTGATAAGTTTATTGCGGTGATGTGGTGTATAAAAAAAGAAATTTACGGTAATGATAAAAATTAGAAAAAATCATGTAAATTTCATGCGAAATACCTTGACAGCGTGGATTTTACGGGATATAATGAGCAAGCGTGCAAAAGGAACGTTTAATTTTTTTGTGCGTAATTACACGAATAGCAACCGCAAGGCCCCATAGAGAAATCTATGGAGAAATAAATCGGGAGGTGAAATGGAATGCCAACATTCAACCAGTTAGTAAGAAAAGGACGCCAGACATCTGTAAAGAAATCTACAGCTCCGGCTCTCCAGAAAACATTCAACTCTTTAAGAAAGAAAGCAGTTGAACAGTCTGCACCACAGAAACGTGGCGTTTGTACAGCAGTTAAGACTGCAACTCCTAAGAAGCCTAACTCAGCTCTTAGAAAAATCGCCAGAGTTCGTCTTTCCAACGGAATCGAAGTAACAAGCTACATCCCAGGAGAAGGTCACAACCTTCAGGAGCATAGCGTTGTTCTTATCCGTGGTGGAAGGGTTAAGGACTTACCTGGTACAAGATACCACATCATCAGAGGTACTCTTGATACTGCAGGTGTTGCTAACAGAAAACAGGCCCGTTCTAAATACGGCGCTAAGAGACCGAAAAAGAAATAATTCTAAAAAGGTTTCATAAGAATTTTAAGAACTGATCCTATTGTTTGGGACAGCAGGAATTAATCAATCGAAAATTCACGGAAGACTAGAACTATGAATTTGTACGGTATTCCATATACCCTGCCGGTTGCGGGTTAAATATAGGACCTTACCAGTGCGAACATGCAATAGTTATCTGCGTGAGTACCGATGATTTAATCACAATGATTAAGGAGGGAAGTAACGTGCCACGTAAAGGACATACTCAGAAAAGAGACGTTCTGGCAGATCCAATGTACAACAATAAAGTGGTTACCAAACTTATCAATAACATCATGTTAGACGGTAAGAAAGGTGTAGCACAGAAAATTGTTTACGGTGCATTCGCCAGAATCGAAGAAAAAGCTGGTAAACCAGCACTTGAAGTTTTCGAAGAGGCTATGAACAACATCATGCCACTTCTTGAAGTAAAAGCTAGACGTATCGGTGGTGCTACTTATCAGGTTCCGATCGAGGTAAGAGCAGACAGACGTCAGGCACTGGCTCTTCGCTGGTTAACAATGTTCTCTCGTAAAAGAGGCGAGAAAACAATGGAAGAAAGACTTGCAAATGAGCTTTTAGATGCAATGAACAACACAGGTGCATCCGTTAAGAGAAAAGAAGACATGCACAAGATGGCTGAGGCAAATAAAGCATTTGCTCACTATCGCTTCTAATATAGGAGGAAAATCCATTGGCTAAAGAGGGAAGAGAATATCCATTAGAGCGTACCAGAAATATTGGTATTATGGCTCATATCGATGCGGGTAAAACAACTCTTACAGAACGTATCCTGTATTATACAGGTGTCAACTATAAGATTGGTGATACTCATGAAGGTACTGCTACCATGGACTGGATGGAACAGGAGCAGGAGAGAGGTATCACAATCACTTCAGCGGCTACAACATGTCACTGGACTCTGGAAGAGAACTGCAAACCGAAGCCAGGTGCTCTGGAACATCGTATCAACATCATTGATACCCCAGGTCACGTTGACTTCACAGTAGAAGTTGAGCGTTCTCTTCGTGTACTTGACGGTGCTGTCGGCGTTTTCTGTGCTAAGGGTGGTGTTGAACCGCAGTCTGAAAACGTATGGCGTCAGGCCGACACTTACAATGTACCACGTATGGCATTCATCAACAAGATGGATATCCTTGGTGCAAACTTCTACGGTGCAGTAGAGCAGATCAAGACTCGTCTTGGTAAAAACGCAATCTGCTTACAGCTGCCAATCGGAAAAGAAGATGATTTCAAAGGAATCATTGACTTATTCGAAATGAAAGCTTACATCTACAACGATGAAAAAGGTGATGACATCTCCATCGTTGATATTCCTGAAGACATGAAGGAAGATGCTGAGCTTTATCATACAGAGCTCATTGAGAAAATCTGTGAGCTTGATGACGACTTAATGATGGAATATCTTGAAGGTGAAGAACCAACTGTAGAGAAACTGAAAGCAACATTAAGAAAAGCTACATGCGAGTGTACTGCTGTTCCGGTTTGCTGCGGTTCTGCTTACAGAAACAAAGGTGTTCAGAAACTTCTTGATGCTATTCTTGAGTACATGCCAGCTCCAACAGACATCCCTCCAATCCAGGGTGTTGATCTGGACGGCAACGAAGTAGTGAGACATTCTTCTGATGAAGAACCATTCTCAGCTCTGGCATTTAAGATCATGACAGACCCATTCGTTGGTAAACTTGCATATTTCCGTGTATACTCCGGTACAATGAATTCCGGTTCTTATGTACTTAACGCTACTAAGGACAAGAAAGAACGTGTTGGACGTATCCTTCAGATGCATGCTAACAAACGTATGGAACTTGATAAAGTATATTCCGGTGATATCGCTGCAGCGATCGGATTTAAATTCACAACAACTGGTGATACAATCTGTGACGAGCAGCATCCGGTAATCCTGGAGTCCATGGAATTCCCAGAACCAGTTATCGAGCTGGCTATCGAGCCTAAGACTAAAGCTGGACAGGGTAAACTTGGTGAAGCTCTTGCAAAACTTGCAGAAGAAGACCCGACATTCCGTGCACATACAGATCAGGAAACAGGACAGACCATTATCGCTGGTATGGGTGAGCTTCATCTGGATATCATCGTTGACCGTCTCCTTCGTGAATTCAAGGTAGAGGCTAACGTAGGTGCTCCTCAGGTTGCTTACAAAGAGACAATCACCAAATCTGTTGATGTAGACAGCAAGTATGCAAAACAGTCCGGTGGTCGTGGACAGTATGGTCACTGTAAAGTTAAATTCCAGCCTATGGATGCCAACGGAGAAGAACTGTACAAGTTCGAATCCACAGTTGTTGGTGGTGCTATTCCGAAGGAATACATCCCTGCAGTTGGCGAAGGTATCGAAGAGGCTATGAAAGCCGGTATCCTTGGCGGATTCCCGGTAGTCGGCGTATATGCTAACGTATATGATGGTTCTTACCATGAAGTCGACTCTTCTGAAATGGCATTCCACATTGCAGGTTCTCTTGCATTCAAGGATGCTATGCAGAAAGCAGCTCCTGTACTTCTTGAGCCGATCATGAAGGTAGAGGTTACAACACCTGAAGATTACATGGGTGATGTTATCGGTGACATCAACTCCCGTCGTGGACGTATCGAAGGTATGGAAGATATCGGCGGTGGTAAGATGATCCGCGGATATGTACCGCTTTCCGAAATGTTCGGATATGCTACAGATCTTCGTTCCAGAACACAGGGACGTGGTAACTACTCTATGTTCTTTGAAAAATATGAGCAGGTTCCGAAGTCTGTACAGGAAAAAATCCTTTCTAAGAAAGACTGATAATTATTGATCATCTGCAGTCTGCCGGTGTTTAAAGCCGGCAGGGTGTAGGAGATATAAAGTTACTGTTCACTATGTTCTCAGTAATGTGTGGACTGTAATGATACAACAATTGATAATAATACACTGTTTATAGTGTGAAACTTATCAAATTGTATAAAATGCTTGCAAATATTCCGGTTATGCAATATAATCAAGGATAGCAAGTTTAAAACCGAAAAAGGCGCTCTATAATAATATATGAGCCAAATGTTTTAAGGAGGACGTTTTAAAATGGCAAAAGCTAAGTTTGAGAGAACAAAACCGCATTGTAACATTGGTACCATCGGACACGTTGACCATGGTAAAACAACTTTAACAGCAGCTATCACAAAAGTTCTGTCTGAAAGAGTTGCTGGTAACACAGCTACAGATTTCGCTAATATCGATAAAGCTCCAGAAGAAAGAGAACGTGGTATTACAATTTCTACAGCACACGTTGAGTATGAAACAGAGCATAGACACTATGCACACGTTGACTGCCCAGGCCATGCTGACTACGTTAAGAACATGATCACAGGTGCAGCTCAGATGGATGGTGCTATCCTCGTTGTTGCTGCTACAGATGGTGTTATGGCTCAGACTAAAGAGCACATCCTTCTTTCTCGTCAGGTAGGTGTTCCTTACATCGTTGTATTCATGAACAAATGTGATATGGTTGATGATGAAGAACTTCTTGAACTGGTAGAAATGGAAATCCGTGAACTCTTAAGCGAGTATGACTTCCCAGGAGATGACATCCCGGTTATCCGTGGATCAGCTCTTAAAGCTCTTGAAGATCCGAGCAGCGAGTGGGGAGACAAGATCATGGAACTTATGGATGCTGTTGACAGCTACATTCCAGACCCACAGCGTGACACAGATAAACCATTCGTAATGCCTGTAGAGGACGTATTCTCTATCACAGGTCGTGGTACAGTTGCTACTGGTAGAGTAGAAGCTGGTGTACTTCATGTATCTGACGAAGTTGAAATCGTTGGTATCAAAGAAGAAACACGTAAAGTTGTTGTAACTGGTATCGAAATGTTCCGTAAACTCCTTGATGAAGCTCAGGCTGGTGATAACATCGGTGCACTTCTTCGTGGTGTTCAGAGAAACGAAATCGAGCGTGGACAGGTTCTTGCTAAACCAGGAACACTTACATGCCATACAAAATTCACAGCTCAGGTTTACGTTCTGACAAAAGATGAAGGTGGACGTCATACTCCATTCTTCAACAACTATCGTCCACAGTTCTACTTCAGAACAACAGACGTAACAGGTGTTTGCAACCTTCCAGAAGGAACAGAAATGTGCATGCCTGGAGATAACATCGAAATGACAATCGAACTGATCCACCCAATCGCTATGGCTCAGGGTCTTACTTTCGCTATCCGTGAAGGTGGACGTACTGTAGGATCAGGACGTGTTGCTACAATCATCGAGTAATCACTGACTAATATATATTGAGTACCGCAAGGTACATGTGTCCAAACGTAAGATACCCCGGAAC